>Ga0153980_1000584_pt1 | contig 16402 bp, 12 predicted proteins | sample TSGA064MetaG_FD_104722 | JGI IMG/M metagenome (GOLD analysis project Ga0153980, IMG submission 104722) | Attine ant fungus gardens microbial communities from Georgia, USA - TSGA064 MetaG | ecosystem: Host-associated > Fungi > Mycelium > Unclassified | place: USA: Georgia, Magnolia Springs State... | reverse complement strand
GTGTACAGCCACTTGTAAAAGTAGTATAAGTAGGTAGTCCAATCCAATGGAGAACTCCATCGAGTTCTTCCTAAACACTCACCTCGAGTGGTCCTTGAGTCATCAAGACTTAGTGATAACACTGTTCTTGAAGCCAATAAAAGATGGTTCTTTTGTTATTAGGAATATCCAAGCCAAAATGCCCTCCTATACTCTGTAACAAGTTCTTCCACAATTCCATCATCTTTCACATACATGACCTATCCTTCCTCTACTACCACTTCTGTTCCTCACTAAGCTGGTCCCTTAACTCAAAAAGAAAAGGACTGTCATTATGCCAACTGTTTATACTTATACTATAGGAGCTCAGGACATATTGCAGTATTCTGTCTAGCCAAGCTATCTCGACCTCAATTTAATACTATTAATATTCTTTCTTCCAACAACCTGGCTGGAGACTTTAAGGATATAGATATAGGAAAAGATTAAACTTGGTACAGAAGATAGTCCCTATACCAAGTCTTCAACCCAGTCAAGTAAGCAATAACCTTATTATGAACTTTCTTCATGCCCTTCATGATGTAATTACTGCACCTTACCTAATAATATTTAGCAAAGGTCCTAAACCTCAAACCTGTTCACTAGCTAAATGGCTTCATGAAGAAACTCAATGGAATAACTATGATAATAGACCCTTTACTAGTCCACTACTTCTAGTGTACAATCTAAGGGATGACAATAGACAATTACTTCATAGAGGCACCAACAGGTCAATATGAAGCTATACTAGGTATGCTATAGTTCAAGAGACCAAACCCTCAAGTTAACTGGACCAAGTACCAAATTAAAATAAAAGAGTATACTAATGCTAATCTAGAGATCCAAGAAAAGAAACCAAATCTAGACTGGTCCCTGTCTAAGCTATACCTGACACCACAAAATCCCAAAAGTGTATTTTACAAATTTAAGCTAATAAACCACCCATCTTATGGATACCTCATTCACCCATACTACCATAACAACCTATTAAATTTCACCTTATTCTCAGCCAGTCTACTCTTAGAGACAAGAATGTACAGAACACTAGAACCAGAGCTAACAGTACCCCTATAATATAGTGAGTTTTCAGATATATTCAACTCAAAGACAACTTAAACCTTACCTTCCATAGAGAACACCTTAACTATGCTATCAACTTAATAGAGGGTCAAGTACCCCTATGCTATCCAGCCTATCATCACCCTAAGAAAGAAACATATATATTGAAGGAATTTCTAACAGATATGGAATCTTGGGGCTTTATCTATTGAAGTATCTTCTTTGTGGCCTTTCTAACCTTATTTGTGACAAAAAAGAAAACTACAGACCTCTACTTATGTATAGACTATTGAGCACTAAATACAATGACCATAAAGAACTAATATCCTATATCTTCTATTGATGCATTACTAGACTGACTCTGAAACATGAAATACTTCACAAAAATTGACCTATATAAAGTCTTTCACCTATTGAGGATTTGAAAAGATAATGAATAGAAGACTGCTTTCAGAACTCCATTTGGTCTCTTCAAGTTTCTAGTAATACCCTTTGGACTCTGCAATACTCTGGCATTCTTTCAAAGTTATATAGACTAGGTACTATAGGGGTTAGAAGAGGAGCTAATAGCATATCTAGATAATATCTTAATCTTTGGTGCAATACTCAAAGAACTCCATACCAGATGCTGTTTATTGAGACTTCAAAAACATGGCCTGTTTACAAAACTCAAGAAGTACAAGTTTGAGATAACAATGGTAAGAATGCTCAGGTTTATAGTAGATGGAGAGGGCATATCCATGGAACCTGAGAGAGTGAACACAATCTTGGACTGGCCAGAACCAAAAACTCTAAAACAAGTACAATGTTATGACATGGCCAAATAGCTAAGTTATTATTTATATTTCTTTTCTTTTTCTTTTCTTTTAAATAGGAAATCAATGGATATACAAGAGAGAATGACTCAAAAGAGATACACAGGACTTTATAAATAGAAGTAAATACAGAATGTATATAAGTAGTATATAGCAATTGAATAAGAACTCTATTAAGTTCTCCTTGTCAACTCGGACTAGGAGTAGTTCTAAGACACTATAGTTTAAGTTCTTATACTAGAACTCAATTTCTTCATTGGTACTGTTCATCACAGAGCCCTGCCACTTTTTACTCTTTTATCTTTCTCAGTACCTGGATGACATAACTCAGGACCACTATGACATAGCCAGACCCTAGGCTTAAGGAGACTTGATAGTTAGTTAGGGACTATCGGTGGAAGTACAGTACCAAGCTTAGATATTATGTCTGAGACCTGACCTCATAATTAAGTGGTGTTATATAGTATACTTGTGCTGTTCTTAGTAGAAACCTTGTACTGAAGTCCTATTGTAGACTGTACATGTAGAGGAGTAACACCGCATCTTTAAGAAGGTATTTAGGTTAGGGATCCTCTCCTTGAGGTGATAGTATAACCATATTACTAGGGCAGTAGTAAGTAAGGTAGTAGATATCTAGTTGGATAAAGATCTTGCACCCTAGTAAATATAACTGTAGTAAGATCATTCCTTATTCAACTTCTTGGAGATATAGCATCATGTCTCTAGAGCAATATAACTCCTTCATGGATGGAATGCTCAACCAATGGCATGCCCTTGCCAAACTAAGAGCAGAAATAGAAGGTAAAGAAGGAAGGGAGTGTTGGGGGTGTAAAAGGTTCAAGCACCTGGCCCATAACTACAAGAATAAAAAGGGGAAAAAGAAGGGAAAGTTGATTTCCCAAAATAAATTTGAAGTGATAGCAAGTAGGGTAATACAATGTAAAGTGAGAGAAAAAATAAAAATAAGAAGGCAAGAAGTGATAGAAGAAGTAAAATGTTTTAGATATTGAGAAATAGGGCACTACAAGTGGGAGTGTCCAAATATTGAAGTAGAAAGGAGAAGGCCAAAGGAGGTAGCAGCATGTGTGGCAAGACTACAAAAGATGTAAGAGGAGAGGAGGCCAGCATATTCTATATGGGAAAAGATGTAGGAGTACTGTGGAAGATGGAATATACTTCTGAAAGGTACACTCTTACTCAAAAGAGGATAGATTACAAGAGAAATGGTAGCAATGTATGTGGACTGTGAAAGATATAAAGATAAGGGGGTATAGACCCATAAAAATCAGGGACAAGGATTCCTCCTTGAGAGACAAGTAAGAAATATGTGGTGTAGTCTATGCCAAGAAGTGTGGAACTGGAGAGAAGAAGAAGCAAGAAGAGGAGAGATAATGAAAGTAGAGTATATAAAGTGTGGAAAGAGAGATGTAATTGTGAGAAAGGTGTTAGAATAGGAAAGAAGAAGGATCTTATGCCCAGAATATAGGATAGAAAGAAAAAGAGAGTAGTGGAACTGGAAAGAAGCGGTATACTACATAGAAGGAAAAGTGCAGCAAGGCGGTGCATGGATAGAGGCTCTGAAAGGTACAGTGAGAAAGAGGGATGAACAGAGAGAAGTAAGGAGGATATTTAAAATGCTGAGAGAAATATGGCTGAACATTGGGGTAGAAAAGGTAGATAGATATACATGAAGGTGTAACAGTAAAAGTACTCTTGGACAGTGGTGTAACAGAGATGTTTATAGATTGAAAGATAGCAGTAAGACATGGATTTAGGCTGCAGAAATTGGAAAGACCAATGGTAGTCAGAAATGTAAATAGCACAAATAACAGTGCAAGAGTAATAATGTACCAAGTGGAAGCAAATGTATACTACAAAAATCATGTAGAAAGAATACAAATAGATATATGTGACTTAGAAAAAACAGATATTATATTGGGTATGCTATGGCTATAGGCCCATAACCCAGAAATCAACTGGAAAATAAGAAAAGTTAAAATGACAAGATGTCCACTACTATGTGGAAAAAATACAAAGTTGAAAGAAGAAAAAAGAGCAAAGAAAGAGAAGAGAGTAGCAACTCTGCAAGAGGAAAAGATTGTGAGGTGGGTAGTATATGATAAAGAGGATTGAGGAAGAGAGGAAGAAATTGAAGTAGACTATAGAAAGATTGAAGAAATGGTACTGCAGAAATTTTTAAAGTGGAGAAAGATATTTGAAAAAGTAGAATCAGAAAGGATACCAACAAGAAAAATCTGGGATCATGCTATAGACCTCAAAGAGATATTTAAACTATGAAAAAGAAGAATTTATCCTCTATCTAGAAATAAGAAAGAGAAGGTCCAGAATTTTGTGAATGACCAATTGAGAAAGAGGTATATTAGACTATCTAAATCCCCTTAGACATTGCCAGTGTTCTTTGTAAGCAAGAAGGATGGGAATAAGAGGATGGTTATAGACTACTGCAACCTAAATAAACAAACTGTAAAAAACAACTACCCATTACCATTGATAATAGACCTAATTGACAATATGGAGAGTAAAAGAGTATTTACAAAGATGGATTTGTAGTAGGGCTTTAACAATATAAGGATAAAGAAAGAAGATGAGTAGAAGAGAGTGTTTACAATGTATATAGGATCATTCGAGCTAACTGTGATGTTTTTTGGAATGACAAACTCACCAGCCACATTCCAGGCAATGATGAATGAGATCCTGAGAGACTTGATAAACAAAGGCAAAGTTGTTACATTTGTAGATGATATATTGGTAAAAACTAAAACAAAAGAAGAATATAATAAAATCATAGAGAAAGTACTGAGAAGGCTAGAGAAGAATGATCTCTATGTGAAGCCAAAAAAGTATATGTAGAAAGTAAGGAAGATTGGGTTCCTTGGAGTCATCATAGGACCTAATGGAATAGAGATAGAGAAAGAGAAAGTGGATGGAGTACTGAGTTGGCTGGAACCAAAAAATATGAAAGATATCAGAAAGTTCTTAGACCTTACAAATTACTATAGGAGGTTTATCAAGGACTTTACTTGAGTAGCAAGACCAATGAATGTGCTAACAAGGAAAAATGTGAAGTGGCAGTGGAAAGATGAGCAGCAACAAGTATTTGACAAGCTTAAAAGGATCTTTACAATAAGACTAGTATTGGCAGCCCTAGATTTAGATAAGGAATTTAGGGTAGAAGCAGATGCCTTGAATTATGCAACTGGAGGAGTACTCTTGATAAAATACTCAGATGACTTGTGAAGACCAGTGGCTTTTATCTCAAAATCTTTAAGCAACACCAAAAGAAACTATAAGATACATGACAAAGAGATGTTAGCCATAGTCAGGTGTTTGGAGGCATGGAGGTACTTTCTAGAAGGAACTATGACAAAGTTTGAGGTTTGGACAGATTACAAGAACCTCGAATATTTTATGAAAGTGCAGAAATTGAATAGAAGATAAGCCAGATGGGCCTTGTATCTATTGAGGTTTAACTTTATGCTAAAAAATATTCCAGGGAGTAAGATAGAAAAGGTAAACAGCTTGAGTAGAAGGCCAGACTAGGAAGTAGAAGTAGAAAAAGACAATGAGAACAAAATATTGGTAAAGCCAGAATGGTTGGAAGTCAAAAAAACAGAAAAGGTAGAAGTAATAGTAGAAGGAGTGGATTTACTAGAGAAAGTAAAGCAGTCAGAAGTAAAAGGTAATGAGATGATTAAGGCAGTAGAGGAAATAAAACAAGCAGAGGTAAAGATACTAAGAGATAGAGAGTGGAGAGAAGTCAATGGCATTATATATAAGGAAGGGAAGGTATACATACCAAAAGATAAGAAACTAAAAGCAGAGATTATTCAGTTGTATTATAATACACTAGTAGGAGGGTATAGAGGACAGTGGAAAACAGTAGAACTGGTCACTAGGAACTTTTGGTAGCCAGAGGTCACAAAAGAAGTGAAGCAATATATGGAGGGGTGTAATACCTGCTAGCATAATAAAAACTACATAGAACAACCAGCAGGAAAACTAATGCCAAATTCAATTCCAGAGAAATCTTGGGCACATATCTCAGTAGATTTTATCACCAAGTTGCCACTGGCACAAGAATATGACTCAATTTTAGTGGTAGTTGACAGATTGACAAAAATAGTATATTTTATTTCTACTACAGAAAAGACATTAGCAGAAGGACTAGCCAGGTTGTTTAGAAACAATGTATGAAAGTTATATGGGTTATCTGAGAGTATTATTTTAGACAAGGGACCCCAGTTTATAGCAAGAATAATACAAGAGTTAAATAGGATGTTGGGGATTGAAAGTAAATTGTCAACAGTGTTCTACCCCCAAATAGATGGACAGACTGAAAGAGTTAATCAGGAACTAGAGCAGTACCTAAGGATGTTTATTAACCATAGGCAGGAACAGTGGCCTGATTGGCTAGGAACAGTAGAGTTTGCCTACAATAATAAAGTACACTCAAGTACTAAAATATTGTCTTTCAAGGCAAATTATAGACAAGATCCTAGAATAGGGTTTGAAATGAGAAGGAAGAGGAAATATAAGGGAGCCAAGAAATTTGTAACAAAGATAAGAGAAATTCAGGAAGAAGCAAAAGCAGTACTGGGGAAGGCACAAGAAGAAATAAAGAAGTATACAGACAGGAAGAGGGTAGAAGTTGATGAGTATAAAGTAGGAGACCTAGTAATGCTAAGTACTAAGGATCTGAAATATCAAATGACTGGAAAGAGGACAGAGAAATTAACAGAGAGATTTGTAGGGCCTTATAAGATAAAGAAAATTGTATTATCAAATGCAGTAGAATTAGAACTACCCAGTATAGTAAAAATACATCTGGTAGTCAATGTCAGTAGAATACAAAAATACATAGGGCAAGTAGAGGGGCAGAAAAAAAAACAACCAGCTCTAGTCATAATCAAGAGAGAAAAGGAATGGAAAGTTGAAAAAATTCTGAACAAATGATGAATAAGGGGGAAGAATAAATACTTGGTATAGTGGAAAGGGTTCATAGCAGAATCTGATACCTGGGAAGGAAAAGAAAACTTGGAAAATACAAAAAAAGCACTCAAGAAATTCAAGAAAGAATATCAGCAAGATATAGAAGATATTTGAAAACAAGAACAGAAAGAAGGGATATTCAGGAGAGGAGAATTACCAGAAAGGTTTATGGCAAGAAAATTATTTGGATAGTCAGATAAAAGATATGATGAGAAATACTAGGCAAGGTTAGAAAGAAATTGGAGGAGATAAAAAGAAGGAAAAACAAAGAAATGAAGAATAATAGAAATAATAAAGGAGAAGAAGGAGGAAATTGAGCAGGAAAACTTAGAAATCAAAGAATGGACAGAAGAAGATAACAATAAAATAGAGAACATCTGTGATTCCTACTACAAGTTATAAAAATCCTCAGGATGAAAAATCTTAAGAGAGGGGTGGTGTCATAACATAGCCAAATAGCTAAGTCATTATTTATATTTCTTTTCTTTCTCTTTTTTTTTAATTAGGAAATCAACAAACATACAAGAGGGAATGACTCAAAAGAGATGCATGGGACTTTATAAATAGAAGTAAATACAGAATGTATATAAGTAGCATATAGCAATTAAATGAGAACTCTATTAAGTTCTTCTTGTCAACTCAGACTAGGAGTAGTTCTAAGATACTATAGTCTAAGTTCTTACAAAGATCTCTTCTATCTCCTATTCTTCTTCTCCATCAATGATAACAGGTGGCAGTAGGGGCCTAGGTCTTGGAGTGGTAGACAGCTTTACTATATTGAACATAGAGTAGAGTTTCTTCATTGTGTATGGTAGCTTGAGGTGGTAGACAAGAGGTTCCACTTGTTGTTCTACTATAAAGAGTCCAAGACAACAATACAACAGTTTTGGAGACAGATGTGTGGTCTTGATATTGGTTGTATCAAGGAAAACCCAATCCCCTGGGTAAAACACCAGGACCAGAGATCTTCTTTGGTTATAGTACCTTATTATATTCTCTTGTGCCTTCTAAATTGTGGCCTTGGCTTCTTTGATGGTTGCCTTTATTCACTCTGAACTCATTTACTGTTTCCAGTCCAGAAGGGTGCTGCCTAGGCTTGAAACCCATATAGGAGGTCTATCTGGTGTTGAGCAGGAACAAAGTCTACTGGATGAAGGCATACATATAGTTGTTGTGCTGGAATTCTGCCATTGGTAGTAAGTTATATCAGTTATCTTGTTGCTTGTTGATAAACAGACACAGATACTGGTTGAGTTCCTGATTGATATGCTCTATCTGTCTGTTGGTTTGTGGATGCTAGACTATGGAGGAGGCTAGCTGAATTCCCAGTAGTCTATAAAGTTCCCTTGTAAATAGAGCTATGAACTAGGGTCTGTGGTCCAAAATTATATGTCTGGACAGTCCATGGAGTTTCCATATCTGGTGCAGGAACAACCTTATTGCTCTTTCTACAGTCACCATTATATACATCGGAATGAAGTAGGCTCTTTTGGATACTAAGTCCACTACTATCATGATAGCATTGTACCTAGAGAATTTGGGGAGTTTAACTATGAAGTTAATACTGAGGGTGTCCCACTAAGCTTTCAGGACTAGAATAGAGTGGAGCTCTCCAACTGGGGGCCTTCTTGTAGTCTTTGTATAGAAACAGAGGTTATAAGTGTTTATGTACTGTTCTATGTATCTTGCTATTTGGAACCACTAGTAGTTTTGAGATACCAGCTCTAATATCTTCTACCTACTGGGGTGTTCTGTGATCTTGGTATTGTGGTATAGGGAGACTATCTTCCTATGCAAGTCTGGAGTCTAGGATATATAGATCTTTCCTCAGAAGTAGAGTAGGCCATTTACGTTTGACCACTCTGAAGAGTGCACTGTCTTAGTTATAGAGCATTAGAGCTCTTGAACAGCCCTTGCAACTGGCTTCTTGAGGTCTCTAGAACAGTTGCCCTTGTGGACCTTGAATAGGATACTCTATTCTGCCTTTGTAAGCTCTACTCCTTCTAGAGTGCAGATAGCCAGGAGCTCTAGATGAAGCAATACCACATTTTTATTGTTAGAGGATCTATTGCCATAGTCTAGTCTCTGCAATAAGGTATCTGGTTTTCCTATGGATTGCCCTAGATAGTGATAGAGGGTAAAGTCAAACTATACTAGACCAATATACTTGCTAGCAGTTTAGCTTCTTGGCGGTCATGAAGTATTCCAGATTCTTATGGTCCATCTAGATCTCTACTGGGTTGGCTGCTCCTTCCAGGAAATGCCTCTACTTCTCTAGTACATAGATGATAGCAAGCATCTCCTTGTCATAGATCTTGTAGTTTTGTTCTACCAGAGACAAGAACTTACTGTAAAATGCCACCAGATGCCAGTTGCCATCTCTTGTGGACTGTTGGTATTATGACTTAGACTCCAAATGTATTTGTCATCTAAGAATAACTGATAGTTTTTGTACTATTACTTTCCAAGTAATATCCTGTTAGGGTATTTCAACAAGAGTATATCCAGTTATCTTTCTAGTCAATGTTCACTCCAGAGATAATTGTCAATTATAACAATACTTTCTTGAAGTGTTCTTTCAAACCAAAGATTAAGGAAAGAAAGAAAGAAAGAAAAAACTTAGAGCTCTTCACTCTTTCTAGATATATTTATGAATATTTCTACTAATCTATCCTAATAGAGAAGTAGCTAATACTGTCTGTGACTGTTATTGTCCAGGTTACTACCAATGTCTGTTTTAGGATTTATAATTGTTTATAAGTCTGTTTTAGGTGTTCTTCTATTATAGTTTCTATTTAGGTTAGTTCTTCTTTAGGTTTCAGTTGGATCTGGATCTATTAAGGATCCTGATTAGTAGTCATTATTGATATTAGCCAATTATAATTATTGAGGGTAGTAGTCCAATCCTTCCATCCTCTCTCTTAAGCCTCTTCCCATTTATCCAATGAGTTGAATAACCATTCATAATTATCTCCTCTGAGATAATCAATTTCATAATAATCATTTAGAGGGAGATTATCTCTCCATCTATCATACTCCTCTTTATCTTCTAGGGGATTTGTTATAATAGTTGGGACAGGATTGTACCAGTGGCATAGTCTGAGCTGTTTGCTTCAATCTAGAATGGTTCTGAGTTTTGAGGCAAGACCAATACTGGGGTGGAAGTCATAGCTATTTTGAGGGCCTTAAAGGCAGTCTGCTCCTTGTTTTTCCATTTCTATACCTGATTAGAGTATGTTAGATTGAAGAGGGACTGAGCTATGGCTGAGAAGTCCTGGATGAAGTGCTGATAGAAGTTAACAAACCCTAAAAAGGCTTGGATGTTGGTCTGCAACTCTGGGGTAGACCATTTTTGGACTCTGGCAACCTTGACAGAATCCATCAAAACTTCATTTTCCAACACCACCAGAATATCTAGCTTGGTAAAGTACTTGGCTCTGTAGAGCTGCAATACAAGTTTGGAGATAAGGAGTAAAGAGTACTTGTTCTTCATTATCATAGAGTTAAGAGCCCAGTAGTCCTATACCAACTGAAGGGAACTATTTTTCTTTTTGATAAAAAACACTAGAGCAACTATGGGCAACTTAGATAGGTATATCCATCCTGTGCACAAATTCTCCTCTAGAAAGGTATTTAGTTTCTTTTGCTCAATAGAGGAGAGAAGGTAGACTTTAGTGGATCTAGGCTTGGAATCTGGAAGGAGTTCAATTATATAGTTCTAGTGATAATACTCCAGTAGGATGTCAAAGTTGTCTTTAGCAAACATGGATTTGAAATCTCTAGCATAAGGGAGTAAGGGAGCAGTTATAGCCTACATCTCCATGCTCCATCAGGCTCCTTCTGCTAGCCATTGAGAGGTAGTGGTAAAAGCTTGGATTGTCTCTTTAGAGGGTTCAGGAAGTAGCCTGGTAATAAACAATTGGTTTCTGGCCTCCCAATCTTGTCTATCAGTTCTGCTTAGAGTCTCAAGTTTGTCCTTATTACTGTCTAGGAGGGAAAGAGATCTAATTCAACAGTATTAGATAGCTCAGACCTCTTGCCTTCTTTTCAAGGTCTGCTCCCTTCTGAGAGTGTGATACCCTTTGCAGTAAAGTGGGTATTGTGTCATACAAACTTTTTCTTTCTTTTAGTCAACTTTGGGGTTGTGATTCTTGAGCCAAGTATAGCCAAGGATTAACTTCTGCTTTCCCAAGCTGGAGACAGCCAGTAGCATCCATTCTGAGTGCATTTTGTAGTGGAGAATGATATCCACTACTTCCAATATCTGTCCTACTTTGTTAGAGAAGCCATTAATATTAAAGGCTGGTATAGGGTGGGAAATAGTTCAAATGTTCATTTCCTTGGATTAGATGAAGTCACAGTCAATGAAACTTCTAGTAGCTCTGCAATCTAGAAGTGCATTAATAGAGTGAAGTTTACTGGTGTTAGTTGTACTATGTTCCATGGTGAGGACTAGAGACATTCCACATACATTAAGGCCATTAGCAAAAAGCTCTTTGGGCAATTGGCTTTTCTACTTTGGTCTCCAAGTATTAGTGTAAAGTCATGATGACTCAGAGCTCAACTAAGATAGTTGTTCAGGAAGAACTTGATAGAGTTCTTCATTGGATTCCTCTAGGTACTTATACAAATATTAGATAGTTTGTGTACCTATTTTCCACAATTACATGACCCTTACTAAGAACTATCTATATCTTACATAATCCTTCCCACCCTATTTATATTTTTCCTATATTATATTCTTGGATGTTTCCCATTAAGTTGATGAATATACAAGAAATAGTTTTCTTCTTGGTTGTCTCATAATACCAAGGTATAGGATGGCTGACTGGAGCAGAGGGATATATGTCTTTGGGTTCATTATCACTTATATTGATATATTCTATTTTGAGTACAGTGAACCTATTTACTGGAAGTAACCAGGATATATTCTTCACTAGCTGCTCTATACAAAACCCTCTTTGACTGGGGGCTCTGCTTTCTCTTTGACAACTGTATTCTTGAGGACCATTAAATTCTTGATCAGCTCTTCCCTCTACTCTACTATTAGTTATCACACATTGAGGTAGTGTAAAAAGTCTCTAACAAGGTGGCCAGTTTTTCTGCAACAATAGCAGCTATATAAAGGAATATGTCAGGCTTTCCAAGCTATATTTATATCCATGGACACTCCAAGAGACAGAGGTAGAGATGGAGGTAGTGGTCTAAGAGGAATAGACATAGGGAAGACTAGAGAGGTGTGAACCATAGTAAATAGGGCCAGACAGAAGGCAGGAATCCTAGAGGGAATAGAGGATACTATACATTGTGAGGACTGGAAGGTTTCATTAGTAAGGTAGACTTAGTTGATTCTCTAGATGGCATTGTACCATGCCTCCAGATCTATACCTGTAGATCTTCTATAGGGCATGGTAGCAATCTAGCTCTAGGTGTTAGTCTGGAGTCCTTGTCTGAACTTTACCACCAGGGTCTGGAGGTCTATATATCTAGTATTGGAGACTAGGGTCTAAAAACCATCCAAGTAATCATCCATTGTCCAGTTTTCTTAGTAGTAGGATAATTCTTCCAAGGAGCTTATAGTGTCTGCTTCTACATTAACTAGGGAAAACTAGATCTAGAACTGTTGATTGAAGTTGACCCAGGTTTGAAAGGGGAAGATACCAGTGTCTGCTTCTTGTCTAAAGAGGTTCTCAGACCACTTTACAGCCTAGTCTCTTTTGAAGAATGTTAGTGTCCAGAGTACTTTCTTTTCCTCACAATTGAACTACTCCAGGGCCAAGTGAATGTACAAGGCACAGGAGTTGAGGACTACATGACCCAAGCTCTGTTCTCTATGGAAGTCTGAAGAGAACACAAGTTTAGACCAGGCTTGAGATCTGAAAGTAGCTGGTAGAGGGGATACTACTATAGGCGATAGGGGTAAAGTGATCACTGGAGTTAGAGACTGGAGGGAATTTGAGATCAGCTATGTAAGCTGCTGTAGCTAGGTGGTCAAGGCAGAGAAAATATTATTAATGTTAGTTTCTGAGTTATTTTGTCTCTTGGAGACTTTGTGTAAATAGTGCTGTAGGTAAGCTAGAGTATTAGCTATGCCCTGGAGAGTATCTGTATGTGACATCCATATGGAATAGAGTGTTTGGAGGGTTGGTTGCAAGCAAGGGAGGGTATTTAAGGGAAGACTGTTTATTGCATTTTACCAAAGCTCCATTTAAAAAGATCCTAATCTGCTATAAGGACAACTAGAATGGAGTAGACTCTAGGAGAATTCTTAGTAATATTACAAGTTCTAAATATATCACAACTCATCTCTAGGGGAATTCTTAGAGATTAGAATAAGACTTCTGGAGTGTACTTCTACAATATATACTTCTACTACTGAGGCATTCCTGAGTTTATAGTTCTGTTAGTCAGGGGCAAGGGTTTCCAAGTTGAGCTAAGAGGAATTAAATATTACTATATAATATTTAATTAAGCACAGGATCAGTCTGGGCTATGAGTCTAGTGTTTCAGAGATAGCATTGGTAGAGTCCCCTTACAGATACCAACAAAAATGACATATACCTAAAGACAACAATATCACACTCCAAACTAGAAAACTGAAAAGAGCAAGATAGATTAACATACTACAAAGGAAAAATCTATATACTAGAGGACCTATACATCAAAATCCTCAATCAACACTACAATAATCCCTTAGCAGAACATTTTGGAAGAGACCAAACCCTTAAACTCATAAAGAGACAATACTGGTAGCTGGATATGGCAAGAATGACAGCTGATTATACTAAGACATGTCAGTCATGTGCACAGAATAAACCAATAATGTATGCCAACTATAGAAAACTTCTCCCACTCCAAGTTCCAAGTGCACTCTGGCAGAGAATAGGAATGGACATGATTATAGACCTTCTAACAACAAAAAAAACCTACCATGACTATATTCTAGTTGTTGTAGACTATTTCACAAAAATGGAACATTTTGTACCTTGTAGAAAAACACTAAATGCACAAGGCACAGCTAATCTATTTATCAATACAGTAATCTGCCACCATGGAATACCAGTGACCATTGTCCCAGATAGAGATAAATGTTAGATTAACAAGTTCTGGCAACACCTCTGTACTCAGCTAGAAATAAAACAAGTACTTACCAGTGTATATCAAGCCTAGGCAGATGGTCAAACCAAACAACTCAATACTATTGTTGAGTTATATCTTCAAGCCTACTGTAACTGGAAACAAGATGATTGAGACAAATACCTAGTATCTGTATAGTTTGCCTACAATAACTCAAAGTACTCCTCAACCAGACTTTCACCCTTCTTTGCAAATCAAGAATACTATCTGAGATCAGTCATAATAAAGAAGGATAAAAGAGGCCCCCTAGACAAACCAACAGTAGTGGTATATATAACTAAAATACAAGAACTATTCAATATATTAAAAACAGCACTGGAATATATACAATTGGCTATGGCAAAATAATATAACAAATACAGGAAGGAAATGTCCTTTGCTATGGGTGACAAAGTCTGGTTACAAACAATTGATATCCAGACCAAAAGATCTAGCTGAAAATTAGATCAGAAGAAGATTGGTCTATATACTATCACAAAAATAATAAACAGAAATGCATACCAACTAAACCTCCCTGTCTATCTTTGAATCTGGCTAGTCTTTAATATTGATTGACTTGAACCATATATATCTCCACTAAATGGTCAGCCAATACTAGACCTACCAGACCCTAATATTATTGACAGCAAGGTAGAATGGAAAATAGATACCATTATTGGTGCAGAACAATACAATGGAATCTACCTCTATAAAGTACACTGGGTGGAATTAGCACACAATAATGACACCTGAGAACTGGTCTACTACATGTACCATGCTAAAGAAGTTATAAAAGAATTCTATTGAATATACCCAGATGCTGAGAAACCAATAGTAGACAATCTTCGAGAACTGTAAGGGAATGGTACAGTCCCTAACTACTCTAGTATTAATAAAGAGAGCAGACTTAGAGTTAGAATAATAAATAGCCCAGGAGTTCTAATTAATGTTGGGATAAAGTATTCTACCATACATCCACTAGTATATATATCTACACTAGCCAGTCTATGTGCATTGCCAAGGGAACACATGACATATACATTAATAACTATGTTACTTTATAAGGCTATCTAGTACTGATAGGATGATAAGAATAAGAGAAAAGGGTTTGTATAGAAAGCAGCTGCACAGATCATAGGGCAAGCTAGATACTACTCATCCATACCAATGTATTACTAAGCTCTCCTAGTATGACTAAGACTTGTCCCCTTACAAGAACCAAGCAGAGCCATGAGAGCTGTAAGAACATGGCATTAAGAAGAGAGAGGATAATATCAGAGTTAAACAATCAATAATAATTAATTCTAATATTATTCTCAATATTACATAATAAATTAGCATAACTTATGAGGAGTAGAGCACCTTCCTTAGCCTTAAATTGTTATAAACTCAGTTGTTTATTCTTGATTCCCTAATATCTAATTCACCCTATAATCTGTCTAGCTGCCTTCTCTATAACCCTTCTCTCTGGTTCTCATCTTTCCATCAGTATTAGGTAGCCTTATAAGGTAATGTAGTTATTAATGTACAAGTCATGTGATTGCTTGGCAATGTGCACAGACCACCTAGTGTAAATATATATACTAGTAGATGTATAGTAGAATACCTTATCCCAACATTAATTAGAACTTCTGGGCTATTCATTGTTCTGACTCTAAGTCTGCTCTTTTCACTAACATTAGAGTAGTTAGAAATTATGTTATTCCCTTATAGGATCTGGACAGGTTTCAGTCTATTTTGCATTGTCTTGACCTTATGAAAGATACTGTTGTGATAATCATAGAGTTAGAAAAGCCTTTGAGTGGAGTAAACCATTATTAGTCAACACACATGTGTCATGAGATAACTCCCAAGAAGGAAACTATTTCTCATATGTTTATTAACTTAATAGAAAATATTCAAGAATACAGTATAGGAAAGATATAAATAGCATAGAAAGGATTATGTAATATATGTATAGTTCTTAGTAAGGGTCATGTGATTGTGGGAGATAGTCACACAGACCATCCAATATTTGTATAAGTACCTAGTAAAATCTAACAAGAAACTCTATCAAGTTTTTCCTGAACAATTACCTTGGTTAAGCCTAAGTCTTTACGACCTCACACTAACACAAGAACTTGATACTAATTGTTGACTCTATATCTTACAGCCTCAACATTTCACTCTTTGCTTACTCTCTCATTGTCCTCACTAATGAGTATAGCACTCAAAAGCTTTTTGGAAAGTAGGCCCTAGCTATAAAGGGGACTTCTGTTATGAGAGCCCCAAGAAGGAAACAGTCTCCCATGCATTTAAACACTTAATCCAAAATCTCAAGTCATACAATGAGGTCAAGGTATAAATAGTGTGGGAACTTAGGTAACCAAATCACATGACAAGGT
>Ga0153980_1000578_pt1 | contig 16486 bp, 15 predicted proteins | sample TSGA064MetaG_FD_104722 | JGI IMG/M metagenome (GOLD analysis project Ga0153980, IMG submission 104722) | Attine ant fungus gardens microbial communities from Georgia, USA - TSGA064 MetaG | ecosystem: Host-associated > Fungi > Mycelium > Unclassified | place: USA: Georgia, Magnolia Springs State... | reverse complement strand
CCGCACGAATTTTCCGGCGGCCAGCGTCAGCGCATCTGCATCGCGCGCGCGTTGATGCTCGACCCCAAAATGATTATTGCGGATGAATCCGTGTCCGCGCTGGATGTCACCGTAAAAGCGCAAATCATCAATCTGCTGCTGGATCTGCAGCAAAGTCTGGGCTTGTCGTACCTGTTTATTTCCCATGATATGGCAGTAGTCGAACGTATTAGCCATCGGGTGGCGGTGATGTTATTAGGGGAAATCGTCGAAATAGGCCCGCGGGCAGCCATCTTCGAAAACCCTCAGCATGAGTACACGCGCAAGCTGTTGTCTTCAGTGCCGATCCCCGATCCGACGCGGCGTCATTTGAAGCGGCAGGTGGAGATCGGTGAGTTAAAAAGCCCAGTGCGGGCAGTGGGATTTGTTCCTGAAACGCGTCGCTATCGTGAAGTCAGTGCCGGGCACTGGGTGATGGAATGAAGGTGATTGATATCCCAGCATTAGCATGTATATAGCCGCCCAACTTCAGGTATAGTTCTGTCTCTGTTTTTTTAGGTACAGACGGTGATGAAACAGCAGCGGCAGTGCGCAATTCTGGATATTATCGCTGGCCAGCACTCATTGGCCACCAACGACTTAGCCGCGATGCTAGACGTTAGCATCGAAACGGTACGACGCGATATTCGTGAACTGCACCAGCAGGGCAAAATCATTCGTCAGCATGGCAAGATTAAAGCCTTAGCGGATGATAACAGTGATAACGGACTCTCCTTCGTTGATCGTTTCCGCCGTCACGCCCGAAATAAGAAAGACGTGGTTTCACAAGTGCTGTCGCAAATTAAGCCCAACATGTGTATTGCACTGGATGCCAGCAGCACCTGTTGGTATTTATCTAAGCAGCTCCCCAATATTCCGCTTACCGTCATTACAAATAGTTTTAGAATTTGTTGCGAACTCGAAAAGAAAGACCATATTACCATTATTTCCACGGGCGGAACGTTGATCAGGAAGTATTCGAGCTTTTTTATGAGCAGCGATGCCCTGCCCGCGATTAAATCGAAGAAAATCGATCTGTTTATTTTTTCCTGCGACAGCATTGATAAGATGGGAAACATCTGGGATACCAATAATGGCAACGCTAAGTTTAAAAAATTCGCTTTCAACCTGGCTAGCAATAAGATTTTGCTCATCGATAAGAGCAAAATAGGTTCGCGTGGTGAGTTGAATCTCTTCAACCTCAGCCAGGTCACATCCGTTTTTTACAGTTAACCCCGGTATAACGCTAACGCCCACCTAATCCCCTCCCCATTATTTTACTTTTTATATGCAGTACTTCTACCTTCATAAATGCCCGTTTGATTAAGAAATTTATCAAAAGGGCAAAGAGAAATGTGAGCGCGCCCAGAAAAATTCGCGCATTGTACGCCGAATATATGATTGCCATCACAAGCTGATTTCAATCCTGTGTTGGTGCTCAATGCTGACATTTATAAAAATGAAGAAATTTACCTAAGGAGAAGAAAATGAGCAGAGCACAGATAAGTCAGGACATTATTAATACCTGTCTAAAGATGAGTGCTATGGGCCTGAATCAGGGAACCTCTGGGAATATCAGCGTGCGTTTTGAAAATGGTATGCTGATTACCCCGACCAGCGTGCCATATGAAGATCTGCGCCCGGACGATATCGTTTATGTCGATATGAACGGCGCGGCAGAACCGGGTAAAAATCCCTCTTCCGAGTGGCGATTTCACCTGGATATCCTCAAGTCAAAACCGGAAGAAAATGTCGTGCTGCATAACCACGCCATTTCTGCCACGGCGGTTGCCGTGATGAATAAAGAAATCCCCGCCATTCACTACATGGTGGCCGCCGCCGGCGGCAATGTCATTCCCTGTGCGCCTTATGCCACCTATGGTACCCAGCAATTATCGGAATATGCGGTTAACGCCTTACAGGGTTATAAAGCCACGCTATTACAGCATCACGGTATGATCACCACGGCGAAGACGCTGGAAAAAGCGCTGTGGCTGGCACAGGAAGTCGAAGTATTGGCAAAACTGTATTTGACTATTTTACCCATTATGGATCCCGCGCCAATATTGTCCGATGCACAGATTGACGAGGTGTTGATCAAATTCCACGGCTATGGATTAAGCGATACGCATTAACTCTTTTTCAATCCAACTTAATATTAGGATGAATGATGAAATTAGCTGCCAAAATTGTCGCGGATAATTTATTCGTTACACAACATGTCGCTACTGATTGGCAAGACGCAGTTCAGGTCGGTTGCGCATTACTCGAAGAGCAAGGTTACATCACCGCAGATTATTATCAGGGCATTTTAAATAGCGTGGCAGAGCATGGCCCTTACTTTGTAATTCTACCCGGTATTGCTATGCCACACGCCAGACCTGAGGCAGGTGCGATCAAAACCGGCTGTAGCCTGGTTATTCTCAAAGAACCGGTTGTCTTTGGTCATGAGGATCACGACCCGGTCAGCATCCTTTTCACCATGGCAGCTAAAAATACCGAAGAACTCAATGAAGGCATCCTCGTGGAAATTATGACGCTGCTGGATGATGACCACCTTATTGAACAATTGAAGCATGCTAGAGATGGGGAACAGGTACGTGACCTACTTTCCTGATAATAACGTGGCTAAAGGAGAGAGCGATGAAATCAATTGAAATTGTGATCACGAACCCGACAGGACTGCATACCCGACCCGGCGCGAGTTTTGTCAAAGAAGCAAAACGTTTCCAGTCAGAAATCCTGGTAAAAAAAGGCGATAAAATTGCCAATGGAAAAAGCTTAATGAAACTCCTGCAGGTAGGGATTTCTTATCAGGATAAAATATCTATTAGCGCTGAGGGCCCTGATGAAGAGGCGGCACTTAGCGCACTGAGCACCTTTATTTCTTCATTAGAAGATTGAATCGTCAACACCAGGGTCTTCGGTCGTCATAATTGGCGGCTTAACAATAAGCCAGGCATATCTTAGGGTGCGTAGTTATGCGCACCTGCACGATTAACCTTCACGCTTTATAATAATAGAGGTTGCAATATGGTTGCTCTTATAATGCGTTACATTGATAACTTTCTCTCTTATGGCGCAACCATCGTTGTGCCGATATTAATATTGTTTGTGGCATTATTTTTTCGGGTAAAATTGCTGGATGCCATCAAAAGCGCCATTGCCATCTCAGTGGGATTTATTGGTATCAATCTGATGATTGGTTTTATGGTGACCAATCTGGGTGCGGCGACCAAATTGATGACCGAACGTTTTGATATCCATTTAACCGTGTTGGATACCGGATGGTCGGTCGGCGCGGCGATTTCTTATGCCACACCGCTGGTACTTTGGGTATTTGTACTGCACTTTTTGATTAATGGCATCATGCTTTGGCGTAACTGGACCAACGTGCTGAACGTTGATTTGTGGAATTACTGGCACTTCATCTTCACCGGCGCGCTGGTATATTACTCAACCGGTTCAATCTTCTTAAGCATATTGGCTATAGCCATCAGTATTATCGTGGTGCTGAAATTAGCGGACTGGGGTGCACCGATTGTCGAGAAGTATTTCCAGATGCCAGGCGTCACTTTCGCCCATCTGGAAACCATCAACTGGCTGCCTGTGGGTTACGGTTTGAATAAGCTGTGGAGCATCATTCCGGGCATTAATAAAATTGGCGAACGGAGCAGCGATTCTGCTGACGTGGCTCTGCATCAAACGACAGCTAAATGTTTGGTATGCTGCCCTTCCGGGGTCGCCACATCTTCAATGATCATTAAAAAGGTACAAAAGCATTTCGATGACCTGAATATTCAGCTTGAGATTTCGCAATGCAAGCTGGCGGAAGTCGAACAGTACGCTCAATCAGTTAAGCCCGACTTTGTGATCCACTCAGCCGCTTTACCGCCGGGAACGCATCTGGATTGTCCGTCGTTTTTGGGCGTGAAAATTCTCGCCGGCGCTGCAGGCAACGAAATTTACGACCAGATTATGGAAACCGTCTTTCACGCGCATCAGCCGGATGACACATCCCAGAGCACGAATGATAATAGGATTGGTGTGCTCTATAAAATCATTGGCGACCCCGGAATTCTTGGCTTACTGATCGGATTAGGCATTGGCTTATTAGCCGGCTATGACATCAAAGGCACCTTAATTCTGATGACTCAGCTGGCAGCCGTGATGATTCTTTTGCCGATGATGACGCGAAAACTCATGGAAGGTTTATCGGCTATTTCGATTGGTGCTCAGAGCTATATGTCGAAGAAGTTCCCGGGACGAAAAGTCTATATTGGACTCGACGGCGCTATTGCGCTGGGCCATCCCAAAATACTTTCCGTGGGCATTTTAATGGTGCCGTTAACGCTGTTTATTGCTGCAATACTGCCCGGCAATAAGATTCTGCCCTTCGCTGATTTACCCGTTATCCCGATCTTCCTCACCTGGGTAATTATCCCCTGTGCCGGCAATTTGTTCCGCTCGCTGCTCTCATCCATTGTGGTGGTCTGCTGCATTCTTTGGATTGGTACAGCCATGGCACCGTTAATTACTCAGGTAGCACATAATATCGGCTTTAATATTCCTCCCGGCGCCAGCGAGATTTCGTCGCTGGATCAGGGATCGCATGTTCTTTCGTTCTTGCTCTGGAAGTTCTTTAGCCTGTTCCATTAATCGTCATGATGCCAGGTGTGCAAGAGTGCGCACCTGGCTGGTCAGTAAAATCAGGCGCGCTTCTGCCGATGACTGATTCCCATGCGGCACGCGAGGTCAAAGGCATTGGCCATCGCCGTGGTTTTTGCCACGCCTTTGCCGACAATTTCATAGGCTGTGCCGTGTGCTGGCGTGGTCACTGGAATCGGCAACCCGCCCTGTACGGTAACGCCAATATCAAAGCCCATCATCTTGGTGGCGATTTGTCCCTGGTCGTGATACATCGAAACAATTCCATCAAACTGACCGTCTCTGGCGCGCAGGAAAATCGTGTCTGCCGGGAATGGACCTTCGGCGGGATAGCCCTGAGATGCAGCCAGTTCAATGCCTGGCGTGATGATTCTGCCCTCTTCATCACCGTAATTGCCGTTATCACCATTATGGGGATTTAAGCCACAGACCCCGATTTTTGGCTGCGCGACACCAGCGTCTTTTAGCGCCTGCGTCAGCATGCCAATTGCTCTGGCAACTTTTTCTGCAGTTAGCTGGCTCGAAACCGCCGACAACGGGATGTGTGAGGTGACGCGCGCGGTCCAGAGCTTATCCAGAACGTTGAATTCACCGCAAACGCCTTGGTAATTGAGCTCATTTGCCAGCCAACGCATTTCATCCTCTTGCTGCATTCCGCCCAGGCGCATGGCGCCTTTGTTCAGAGGACCAAAGCACAGCGCATCGGCCTGCCCAGATGCAACCATCTCAACGCCTATTTTCAGCGATTCGAGGATAAATACGCCGTTATCTTCACTCACTTGCGCCGGCGCAATGTGGCGGTGTAAGCCAGGCCACTGCGGAATTGATAGCCAATCAGTGGCGGTGGGTAATGCCACGCCTTTACTGCGTGCCGCCGCTTCAAGCGCGGGCATATTCGCGATCAACGTTACATTCGCTTTGCGTGCCGTTTGCGGATCCGCTAGCAGTGTGACAATAACCTCGGGACCAATGCCCGCGGCATCGCCTACAGCGAGCACAATATGGGGTTTATCGGTTTCGGCGAAGGTTTGACGCAAAGTTTCATTTGTCATGGCAAATTGCTCCTCAATTTTATAACGGGCAGAGGCAAGCCTCTGCCGAAGAATGTGGCATAGGGAATGACGGAATAAGCGCTAAAAGTTAGCCCAGCAGCGATTGTGTCTCTGCGGGTTTATGTTGTGAGATGTCCTCAACCGAGATGTCTGGACGGATCCATTGGGTAAAAATAATGCCAAGGATCAGGAAGCCAATCGCACCCGCAAAAGGCAGCGTCCAGCTTCCGGTCATATCGATCATCAGACCGAAAATGATCGGGGAAATAATGGTCGCCATTGCGGCACCGAAATTGAGCATGCCACTGGCAGTTCCTGCCGTTTTTGGCGCAACGTCCATCGGAACAGCCCATATCGGCCCAATGGTTAACTCCAGGAAGAAAAATGCAGCACTCAGGCACAGTGCGATAGTGATGACGTTATGACTGATCAGCACCGGGATAAAGAAAATGAGCCCGCCCAGTAAACTGATGGTGATCACGCCCTGACGGGCCAGCGCCAGACGACCGGTGCGCTTTAAGATGAAGTCGCTGATCACGCCGCCGGTTAAATCGCCCAGCACACCGGCAAAGAACACCCCGGATGAATAGAGCGCTGAGCTTTTGATATCGAGATTTAGCGACTGCATAAAGAAGATCGGCATCCAGCTGAAAAACAGCGTATTAGACCAAACCATGCAGAAGTAAACCGCGATCGTCGCGCGCATGCGACGCAGGATGGTCCACCATGAGTGCGGCAGCGAGTCTCCTCCCTCCTGAACGTTTTCCCGGCGCGGCAGCAAGGCTAATTCCGCGTCTGAAACACCGGGGTGCTCTTCGGGTGTCTCTTTGAAGTAGACCAGCCACACCACCAGCCACAACGCTGACAGAATGCCCACCGCGATGAAAGCCGCGCGCCATGAATGCCATGCAATCAAAATGGCCACCAGCGGAGGCGCTACAGCGTTACCAAGGCGCGAGAACGAGTGAGTCAGCCCTTGAGCCATACCTCGTTTAGGTTTTGGTACCCAGTTGGTAATCGCTCTTGCCTGCGCCGGAAGCGCAGCACCCTCGCCAATACCCAGCAAAAGGCGTGCTAAGCACAATGAAACCAGCCCACCGATCAGGCCGGTGCATACGGTCGCTACGGCCCAGATGATACCGCAGACGATAATGGTGCGACGTGCGCCGAAGCGATCCGCCACCCAGCCACCGACCAGTTGAAAAATAGCGTAGGTGTAGCCAAATGCTGAAAAAGCGATACCGAGTTCAGTATTGGTTAGCCCCAGTTCCGCTTTTAGCGGTCCTGCAGCGGCGGCCAGGTTAACGCGATCCAGATAAAGGATAAATGACATGGCACAGAAGATAATCAGCATATTTCTGCTGATGTGGGACTGAGTTTTCAAAATTGCCTCCTGCTTTTATGTAATTGGGGCAGTCGTTGTAGGGTATGTCGCCCTGTCAACTATGCTGCAATCAATTACGCGGAAGCTATTAACAATTTGGATATACAGCGTTAACAATATGTCAATGCGTGGCTTCGCTGACGTGACTCAGTAGCGTAAGAATACTCTCCGTCGCCATTGACAGAGCTTCATGCGCCTGATGGCACAACACAAACTGACGCTCAGCCAGTGGATCGTGCAGCGATAAATGCGCAAATTCAGAAGTGGAGATAATTTGACGAGCCACGCTTTCAGGCATGAGTCCAATGCCAATCCCACAGGAAATCATCGCCGCCATGCTATCGAAGCTGCCAACGCGAATGCGCATCTTCAGCGGCTTATCCAGCCGGCGCGCCAATTGGGTGAGCATAATCGAGATGGAAGCGCCTTCGGTCAGCCCAATCAGATCGTGCTGCAACAGTTCGTTCGCCGTTAACAACTGTTTGCTGGCAACCCACTCGGCCAGCGGATGATCAATTGGCGTGACGACGCAAAGACGATCGTGGCGATTCGGGATCAGCGGCAGCGAAGCATGGCTGACGGACTGCTCATAGATGCCAATATCCGCCACGCCCCGCTGCACTGCCTGAATCACGCTTTCACTATTCATCTCATGCAGATCAATATGAATATTGGGATAGAGCTGATGGCTTCTGCGCAGATCGTCGGTGAGAAATTGCAATACTGCCGAGGTGCAGGCAGCAATGCGCACCACACCGCGATTGCCTTGCAGAAAGGCTTGCATGTCATCCTGCATCCGTTCGGCGGCGTGCAAAATAGAGCGTGCATGCGCTAAAATCGCGCGGCCCGCATCGTTCAACGCCATGCCATGCGGCAAGCGGACAAACAGCGGCATGCCGAGTTGCTCTTCCAGCTCGCGAATACGTCGCGAGGCGGCGGCAGGCACCAGGTGCAGCTGTGCGGCGGCGTGTGTGATGCCGCCAAGCTCCGCCGTGGCAACAAACACTCTTAACGTCACCAAATCAAAGCGTATGCCTGGGGCTATCCGATAGGCGTTACGCTCTTCGGACGCATGCGAAGCCAGATTTTTGCCCATAGTCTTAGCCCTGATAATCAATGTCTGAAGGGAAGGTTATGCCGGCGCCGACTTCGTGCGCGGTCGTTGTTCTGGCGGCATGCTCATGTCGCTGACGCCAGCTCGTGACTTTAACACTGACGCGAAAAGTGACGGCCGGTGCATGTTAATAAATGTGATTTGGATGCCATATAATCGGCAAAATGTTAATTTTTAACACAGCGAACGCTGATAAGCGGAAACACTCCCCTGTTAAAGTCAATGAATGTGACAGGTTCACATAATCGCGAGCCACTAAAAAAAATTTTTTATTAATTTCAATGGATTAAAAATATTATGAGCGACAGAAAATTCATTATCCCCGCTGCAATGCAAGCTCTCTCAGCGCGCACAGGCTATGTCCCTGGCGTACTGGTGGGTAACACACTTTATTGTGCCGGACAGGTTGGCCGCACCCCCGAGCTTGAGATTATCACCGATCCGGAACAGCAGTTTATTGCCTGCTGGCGCAATCTGGAATTAGTGTTGAACGAAGCGGGTTGTGATTTTGATGATGTGGTTGAAATGACCACTTATCATATTGATATGGCCAAGCATATGGCGGTTTTTCGCCATGTGAAGGACAAGATCTTTCCGCGCGGTCGTAGCGCGTGGACTTGTATTGGCGTAGCAAGTTTGGCGCATCCCGGGCTGCTGGTTGAAATAAAGTGTATTGCCATACGACGTCCGTAAAAAATAACCGCTGCTTTAATATCAATCTATTCAAGGATGAATAGCGTCATAACTCCCCTTATCCGTTAGTTTCGGCTTTTCCTAAACTCTCTATCTCGGTCGACAATTTCTGCACCTACCGTCAATAACTTTCACTAAAGATTCATTCTCAGTTTGCGCGCTGAAACGTTTCACATCTCATTTCCACATTGAGGAGATTGAACTCAAGTCGGTAGATGAATACAACTTATCTTGTATACAAGGTACTTGAATACCCTCGCTCTCATGTTCAGGAAAAATCATGCAAACCACAGACTCAGATCTCGAAAAAAGGGTTATACGCAAGCTTTCCTGGCGGTTGATACCGCTGCTGATTGCTTGTTACGTCATTGCCGTCGTTGACCGGGCGAATATAGGGGTTGCTGCATTAACCATGAATGCGGATATCGGCTTAAGCGCTGCAAGTTTTGGGCTGGCGGCAGGGTTGTTTTTTGTCCCTTACGCCCTGCTTGAACTGCCCTCGAACCTGATGCTAGAGAAAGTCGGAGCCCGCTGGTGGATAGCCCGAATTATGGTGACGTGGGGGATCATTTCCGGCGCGCATATATTCGTATGGAACGAAAATAGCCTGTATGTGATGCGTGCGCTACTTGGCGCAGCCGAAGCAGGTTTCTTTCCGGGTATCGTGTTTTATCTCACGCTGTGGTTCCCGGCAGCCTGGCGCGGACGCATTATCGCCTCTTTCATGACGGGTATTCCAATTGCGCTGATTATCGGGACACCGGTTTCCAGCCTATTACTGGAATTACACGGGTGGATGGGACTAAGCGGTTGGCAGGTGATGTTCCTGATCGAAGCCATTCCGGCCATTTTGTTGGGAATGATCGTCCCTTTTGCACTACCTGATAAACCCAGAGATGCCAGATTCCTGGCACCCGACGAGCAACGTTGGCTAATGACAACGTTAGCGGCAGAACAAAAGAAACTGCCTTCACGCGGACACGGTGGATTGCTCAAGGCGCTTTTCAGCCCGCTGGTGCTGTTATTCAGCCTCACCTACTACGGTCTGGCGAACCTTAACGGCGCAGTAAGTACCTTTCTGCCGTTAATCATTAGCGAAACGGGGTTGAGCCACATACAAACCGGTTTTGTCACCATCATTCCCTATATTTTTGGCCTGATCGGCATGCTGGTTTTAGGGCGCGTTGCCGACCGTCCTGGTTCACGTCTGCTGGCCAATTACATTGCCCTGATCATCTCTTGTCTTGGATTGGTCTGCGTCGCCTGGTTTGATAACTCGCTGATCAGAATGCTATTCCTCTGCTGCTCAGCATTTGGCTTTTTCGGCGCAATGCCCGTCTTCTGGGGACTGCCCGGACAATTTCTTCCGGTTTCCGTTGTAGCGGGCAGCATTGCGTTGATCAACGCACTCGGCAGCCTCGCCAGCGTCGTTAATCCATGGGTTATCGGCATCATTCGCGATCGCAGCGGCAGTTATAACGGCGGATTTTATTGGCTGGCGGCGATGGCCCTGCTCTCCATTATTACCCTGAGCATCATTTTCCGCCGCCAGCAATCATCAGCAATTCCTAATAGCAATGAACAACATGAGGCTCAGTAAGATGAAAATTGTCGATGTCCGATTACTGCAGGTAGAAGGCGTTTTACCTGGCAAGGAGGACTTTTGGGAAGAACGTCTGGCGCGTCCAACGGATGTGTATTCCCAATATCGCGTCGTGGACAATCATGATGGTGGCGTACAGCTTAAAAACGGTTTTGCTATCTCCACCGTGTTTTTAGAGATTATCTCTGACGAAGGCGTTGAAGGATTGGCGGGGCCGATACCCCATGCCGTTGCGTCGATAGTGCATGGCCAATTGCGTCCGCTACTGCTTGGTCAGGATCCGCGTGACAGTGAACGCCTGTGGGACCAGATGCATCGGGCACTGATTCATGGTCGCCAGGGTGACGCCATGCTGGCAATTAGCGCGGTGGACTGCGCACTGTGGGATCTTCGCGGCAAGTGGATGCAGCAGCCGGTTTATCGTCTACTCGGCGGCTCAATTCGCGAGGAGATCCCGGCATATGCTTCAATGCTCGGTTTTGCCGTACAGGACATGGGGCGAGTACGCGAACGCGCTCTGCAATTCAAAGCGTTAGGTTATCGTGGGCAAAAGTGGTTTTTCCGCCACGGCCCAATGAGCGGTAGAGAAGGCCTAAAGAAAAATATTGAGCTGGTTAAGACACTGCGTGAGACGCTGGGCGACGATTACGATCTGATGTTTGACTGCTGGCAGTCAATGGATGTGACTTACGTCATCGAGTTGGCGAAGGCCATTGAGCCATATCGCCCACGTTGGCTGGAAGAGTGTGTTATGCCGGACAGAATCGGCAGTATGCGCCGTCTAAAAGATAAGCTGACGATTCCGCTGGCCGGTGCCGAGCATGAATATACCCGCTGGGGCTTCAAACGCTTTTTTGAGGCTGATGTTCTGGATGTGATTCAGCCAGACATTTACTGGTGCGGTGGCCTGTCTGAAACCTTAAAAATCGCGGCAGCTGCGACCATGTACGATCTACAAGTTATTCCACATGGTCACTCCACCATTGCGACTGCGCATTTCACCACAACGCAATCGCCTATCCACACGCCCTATCAAGAGTACTTGGTGAAGTGGAACGATATTCACCAGTATTTCCTTAGCGATCCGGTTGTACCTGAGGATGGCCTGATCCAGGTCCCTCAAATGCCGGGGATGGGAATGGCCCTGAATCCCGCGCATATACAGCATCAGCAATACTTGTTCACCTCCTGATCATCCTGTCTAACCGCCGCCCCCCTCATCCTTTCCAGGGGGGTGTATCTTGTATACTACATCTTGCATACGGGGTAAGATCATGTAACTATTTACGCAATAAAAGGTTAGTTGCATTAAGGAATTACGCTCACTTATGTCCTCTGAAAAGCTCATTATTGACTGGTCATCTAAAAAGATAATTCGCCCTCAATCATTGGGTAATATTCTGGCCGATCATATTCGTGACTTAATCGTTAATTGCCAAATCGAACCGGGCTCATTAATTTCAGAAAATGACATCGCTGCTCAGCTTAATGTTAGCCGTACGCCGGTGCGGGCTGCCCTGCAAAAACTGGAAATGGAACGGCTGGTGCAAATAATTCCACAGCGTGGAACCTTTGTATTTGAATTTAACGAACAGGAAATGCGTGAAACCTGTGAAATGCGGCAAATTCTTGAAGCTGGCGCTTTACAGCTTGCACTACGCCACGATCGTCAGGCATTGATCACGCTTCTCAGGGTACATCTGCAACATGGCCGCGAAGCCTTACAAAATGCGCCTGAGACTTACCGTGAAATGGATGCGGCGTTCCATATGGCAATGATTGAATCCAGCCGTAATAAAGAGTTAATTAACTCTTACAAAACCAGCATTAACCGCATTCGCACTTTCCTGAACCATCTCACTAAAACCCCGGAAGAGTTTCAAAGTTCGCAGGATGATCATGAAGCTATTGTCGAGTTGCTGGATCAACAGCAAGACGAACAAGCCATGGAAAAACTGGAATGGCACCTTGGCGGCCTACAACGTCGATATCAGGAAAAAAATCCGGGCAGAATTCCTGCCATACCCAGCGAATAAATAAGGTCGCCTTGATTTGCTCCGGCAAACTCTGGCGAATCTGGCGTCTGGATTAATACGGGCAACTTTTTATCGACTTAGCCTATTATCAGTCTCCATGAATGGTGATCCTACGTTTATATAGCGGGTTTTTCGTAGAGCGCACATTCATGCGCACTGGTATAAAGAGGCATTTTTCTGCTTAAGTGAACGGTATTAAGCGATAACGGTCGACATTAAATTAGTTCTGCTTTGGGATTCGACTATGACCACCTTTCATCAGCTTTCCGCCGTTCGTCTGGATGGCGAACATGTCTCCATGGCCGACTACGCCGGTAAGTTGGTTCTGGTGGTGAACACCGCCAGCCATTGTGGCTTCACACCGCAATACACTGGCCTTGAAGCGCTTTACAAGAAGTACGCCGTCGAGGGTCTGGTGGTGCTTGGTTTCCCCTGCAACCAATTTGGTAAGCAGGAGCCCGGAGGTCCCGACGAAATCGCGCAAACTTGTCGCATCAACTACGTTGTGTGCTTCCCGATATTTGAGAAAGTGGAAGTTAACGGAACCGCCACGCATCCGGTATTTCGTTATCTGAAAAACCAACTGCCCGGTGTGCTGGGTGGGCGAATCAAGTGGAACTTCACTAAGTTCCTGATTGGACGCGACGGCAAGCCGCTTAAACGTTTTGCGCCATTTACTCCCCCCGAGAAAATGGAAGCGACGATCCTTGCTGCACTGGAAATCTAATTTCTACTTTTAGATTTAATCCACCATCAGTAATACAGCCTGGTTACCTGCTCACGTGACCCTGTTCACAGTTTGTGCAATTAAAATCCGCGGCCTTAATCTTCCCGCAAAGGGACGCCTGGCTAGCCTGCACATGTAACAATATTGTTTATTAATTGATGCAGATTAGTTAACAAAATCATTGTATATTCGATTATTACATCACTCTCATGCCTTAATAACCGCTATATTAACATTAAGTTAACATATTAAATCATAAAATTTAACACATTCGGGTGCTGATCACATTTTGTTCACATTTGCGCGAAAAGCGGTATCCCCTTCAGTTAATCTCTGATCGCGGATTTAATAACTATCGTCTGTTCCCTCTAACTGAACATCATAAGAAAGGTACCATAATGAAATTTAACCTCGCATTGGTCAGTGCATGTGTGGTTTCAGCATGCATGTTATTTACAACACCGTCATTCGCCGCCAAACCTTACGATATCGCCGTCGTCGCTAAAGTCACCGGTATTCCCTGGTTCACCCGCATGGAAGTTGGCGTCAAAGAAGCCGCGCAGAAACTGGATGTCAACGCTTATCAGGTCGGTGCCGCCACTCCGGACCCGGCCCAGCAGGTCAAGGTAATTGAAGATTTGATTGCCAAAAAAGTTAACGCAATCATCGTGGTGCCAAACGATGCCAAGGTACTGGAACCGGTGCTTAAAAAAGCCCGCGACCAAGGCATCGTCGTATTAACGCATGAATCACCGGATCAGCAAATTGGGCAATGGGATGTCGAAACCATTGATAGCCAGAAATATGCTCAAGCCAACATGGACGAGTTGGCAAAAGATATGGGCGGCAAAGGGGGTTACGCCATTTACGTTGGCTCGCTGACCGTGCCACTGCATAATGCCTGGGCAGATGCCGCAATTAAATATCAGAAAGAAAAATACCCGGATATGCATGAAGTGACTTCACGCCTGCCGGTAGCAGAAAACATTGATAAGTCCTATTCCACCACGCTGGATTTAATGAAAACCTATCCTGATTTGAAAGGAATAATCGGTTTCGGTTCGCTCGGCCCGATCGGTGCCGGTCAAGCTGTCCAGCAGAAGCGTGCGAAAAATAAAATCGCGGTGGTTGGCATCGCCATGCCCGGCCAGGCTGCGCCTTACCTGATGCGCGGTGATATTAAGAAAGCGCTGCTATGGGATCCGAAAGATGCCGGTTTCGCCTTAGTCACGATTGCCGATCAGTTGTTGCAGGGTAAAGAAGTTACCAAAGACCTGAGCATCGAGGGACTGGGTAAAGCCGATGTAGATATGGATAAGAAAGTGATCCGCTTTAATAAAATTCTTGAAGTAACACCAGAGAATGCGAAATCGCTTGGGTTCTAACCCGATCTTTTAATTCTTTTATTTTACGGAGCAATATTCGCTCCAGCGCCACACCAGGCAAATAGAAACAAATACGGCGTTGTGCGCTGTGCCGTATTTGAATTCTACTCTGACATCGAAAACGTATACCTTCAATCATTCGAGTTGGGGCAAGGTTGCAAATGAGTAAACCCGGCAGAGCTTACCTATGTTAGCGTTTCGGGTGAACGAGTACAGCCAACGCCTCCGCTGGAACCCGGTCGGGTATGTTTAAGGATCTGTGATGAATACTCTCAACACGTCCCCTGCCCCTGCTGAGGCCTTTATCAGCCTCGAGAAAATCAGTAAAAGGTTTCCCGGCGTATTAGCATTAGACAATCTCAGCCTGACACTCAATAAAGGCGAAGTGCATTGTCTTGCCGGTCAAAATGGCTGCGGCAAAAGTACGATTATTAAAGTGATTTCCGGCGTCTATCAGCCGGAAAAAGGCGCGACCATTACTCTGGACGGAAAACTATTTCATACTCTCACGCCGCAGCTGTCGTCTTATTATGGCATTCAGGTTATTTATCAGGATCTGTCTTTATTCCCAAACTTGTCGGTGGCCGAAAATATTGCCATTCACCGTTATTTGCCGGGCGGTGATTTTTGGGTGCATCGCGCGGCCATGCGCAAAAAAGCCGTGGCGGCGATGCAACGCGTCGGCGTTGCTCTGGATCCGGATCGTAAAGTCGAAAAGTTGTCGATCGCCGACCGCCAGTTAGTGGCAATATGCCGCGCTATCGCCGCTGACGCCAGTTTGGTGATTATGGATGAACCCACCGCGTCACTGACCCGCACAGAAGTAAACGGCCTGCTGCGCGTGGTGAATGAGCTGAAAGCCGCCGGGATCTGCGTTGTGTTTGTCAGCCATCGTCTGGATGAAGTGATGGAAGTGGCCGACCGCATCAGCGTGATGCGCGACGGCAAACTGGTTGGCACCTATCCGGCCAGCGAACTCGATAGCAATGAACTGGCCTTCCTGATGACCGGCCAGCGTTTTACCTAAAGTCACCTGCCCCATCGTGCCTCTGCCGACGTAACGCCGCTGCTGGAAGTGAGCCATCTGAGCCGCAAAGGGCAATATCACAATATCTCGCTATCGCTGCGCCAGGGCGAAATCACCTCGATTGTCGGCCTGCTTGGCTCGGGGCGTACGGAACTCTGTCTGAGCCTGTTCGGCATGAGCCAGCCGGACAGCGGAGAGATCCGCATCAACGGCCAGACGGTGAAATTCCACTCGAACCGCGACGCCATCCGCCACGGTATAGCCTATGTGTCAGAAGATCGTCTGACGCAGGGGCTCATCATGGAGCAATCCATCTATGACAACACGCTGGTCTCAATTTTCGACAAGCTGCACACCGGCACAGGATTGATGGATCACCCTAAAGCCGCGTCGGTAGTGAAAGATCTCATCCGCGATCTGAATATTAAAGTCTCAGACAGCCGCTTACCCGTGAAGACCCTTTCTGGCGGTAATGCGCAGCGTATTGCCATCGCCAAATGGGTGGCGACGCGGCCACATATCCTGATCCTCGATTCACCAACCGTGGGCGTGGATATTGCCAATAAAGAAGGGATTTACCGCATTGCGCGCGATTTGGCGGAGTCCGGCATGGCGGTGCTGATGATTTGCGATGAAATCCCGGAGGCTTATTACAACAGTCACCGCGTGCTGGTGATGCGCAAAGGCGAACTGGTGGCGGAATTCGCGCCGCATCAGAGCAGCGAAGCGCAGATTGCGGAGGTAATCAATGGATAACAAGGCGCTCTCGAAGCTGTTTT
>Ga0153980_1000577_pt1 | contig 16501 bp, 12 predicted proteins | sample TSGA064MetaG_FD_104722 | JGI IMG/M metagenome (GOLD analysis project Ga0153980, IMG submission 104722) | Attine ant fungus gardens microbial communities from Georgia, USA - TSGA064 MetaG | ecosystem: Host-associated > Fungi > Mycelium > Unclassified | place: USA: Georgia, Magnolia Springs State... | reverse complement strand
TGAAAATATTAATGGGTAGGCATTTTTGTGAAGTCAGGTTTGCTGTTTTTGATAACTGGTTTAAATAAAACTTTAAAAGTAAGTGTTTTTAGTGATAATTTCTTTTGAAAAATGATTATACATAAAAACTGTTTTTTAAATTTGTTTTAATTTTGTTTAATTTTTGATTATGTTTTTTAATAGGCAAAAGATAAGAAGTTAAAAGTTTATAAAACACCTTTTTAACTTGAGCATAACAAGTGGGAAAACCACTTTATTAAAGACAGGGGATATGATTACACGATAGACTTTTTGTAAGTTAAAATAAAAATGAAAAGAGGGATAGGTAAGTGAAAAAATTAGAAAATTTAATAAGAGTTTGTTCGGTGGGATTTCTGGCAATAGTTTTTGCTTCAGGGTGTCATTTGGCAAGTGATAGCAGCGATGTATTAACAATGGGAACATCCGCTGATTATGAACCCTTTGAGTTTTATGATTTGGAAAATGATAACGAGATTATTGGGTTCGATGTAGATTTGGCCGAATACATAGCCAAGGAGTTAGGTTATGAATTACATGTCATCGACATGGATTTCAATTCCTTAACAACAGCTCTTCGAACGGGTAGAGTTGATATTGTATTAGCCGGAATGAGTGCAACTCCAGATCGAGCTGAAGTCGTAGACTTTACCGATGCTTATTATTCAGGTAAAACTGTTCTTGTTACGACTCACGATGTCGAAATAAATCAGATTGAAGATTTAAATGGTATCGTCCTAGGTGTGCAAACGGGATCTATTCAAGAAGCGGAAATTGTAGAATTGCAAGCTGAAGGTATAGATGTTAAATTAAATTCACTAAATCGTCTGCCTGATTTGTTTCAACAATTAAATTCTGGACGTGTTGAAGCTGTGGCTTTGTCAACCTCAGCGATTGGCGTCTATTTAAATAATGATGAATCACTAAAAGTCATTGATATTTTAAACCCTGGTGAATCTCCAGGTTCAGCCATTGCACTTGCAAAAGACAGTGAGCTAACTCAGCAAATTAATGAAATCCTCAAAGAAATGATAGAGAATGGGGAATTGGAGATATTAATTGAGAAATGGTTTTAACTAGAAAGGTTGTTGTTGCATTATGGAAATAAGTTTTAGAGCTGTTATCCCATCATTACCGTTTATTCTTCAAGGAGTTGGCGTGACCTTACAACTAGTCATATTTTCCATTATGATTGGGTTGGTCTTAGGAATTGTACTATCGCTTTTAAAGATTAGTCGTATTAAGCCACTAATGGCAGTTGCCTCGATCTATACCTCTATTTTTAGAGGGACTCCTCTTATATTACAGTTAGTCCTTATTTATTTTGGCTTGCCGCAATTGTTTGGCGTTGATCTTGGTGAGTTACCGTCGGCTATTTTAGCTTTAGGCTTAAACTCAGCAGCTTACATCTCAGAGATTATTCGTGCTGGGATTTTAGCTGTTGAGAAAGGCCAAACAGAAGCCTCCATGGCTTTAGGTATTCCTTACCGAAACATGATGCAAAGTATTATTTTACCTCAAGCTTTTAAAAATACTTTACCAGCCTTGATTAATGAATTTACGGCTTTAACAAAAGAATCAGCAGTAGTAACAGTGACTGGGACAGCTGATATTATGCGTCGATCTATTATTGTTGGCGCCCAGAATTATCGTTATTTTGAAACTCTATTAATAGCAGGAGTTATTTACTATGTCCTGGTAACAGGGATTTCTCTTGTTGGAAAATATATTGAAAATAAATTTGCTGTGAGTGATTAATTTTTTAATAATCAGTTACTTATTGGCATCGAAAAAGAATGGAGATCGATTGAGATGAAAAATAACATCAATTTAATAAAAGCATGTTTTGTCTTAGTATTAATAGGAATGATGACAGGATGTGGGCAATTCAGTGGGGAGTCTAGTGAACAATCTAAAGAAATATTAGTAATGGGAACTTCTGCTGATTATGAACCGTTTGAGTTTTTTGATTTAGAAAATAATGAGATAGTGGGATTTGATGTCGATATTGCTCATTATATTGCAACAGAATTAGGTTATGAGTTAGAGATAGTTGATATGGATTTTAACACGTTAACTACAGCTCTTCGTACGGGAAAAGTAGATATGGTTTTAGCAGGAATGTCTCCTACGCCGGAACGTGAAGAAGTCGTGGATTTTACTGACATTTATTACAGAGCCACGAATTTACTGATTACAAAAACTGATGTTGAGTTTAATGGGGTTGAAGATTTAAACGGAAGGGTATTAGGAGCACAGACTGGTACTACTCAAGAAGAGACAGTTTTTGCCTTACAAGAAGAGGGGATTAAGGTTGAATTAAATTCTATGGATCGGCTACCAGATTTATTTCAACAATTAAATGCAGGGCGCATAGATGCCATTGTTATTGAAGACATGGCAACAGCAACCTATTTGGAAAATAATTCCTCTTTAACATTAATTGATATTCTTGATAATAATGAAGAAGGCAGCGCCATTGCTGTTCAAAAAGGTAGTGAGCTAAAAGAACAAATCAATGAAATTCTCAAAGATATGAAAGAAAATGGTGAATTAGAAGCCATCTCTCAAAAGTGGTTTGGATAGTTAGTAAAAACAACTTGGTGTTAAACGATTGAACGAACATCTTTAAGAGTAAGGACTGAAAGGAGATTGACTGTCATTGATTGAGGTTAAAGATCTAACAAAATCATTTAAAAAAAATAAAGTTTTAAAAGATATATCAGCATCGATAGAAGAAGGTTCCGTTGTGACGATTGTAGGTCCATCAGGATCTGGGAAATCCACCTTTTTGCGTTGCTTAAACGCCTTAGAAACAGCAGAAAAAGGCCAGATTTGGTTTGACGGTCTAGAAGTTACCCATCCTAAAGTGGATATCTTAAAGATTCGCCAAAATATTGGGATGGTTTTTCAACATTTTAATTTATTTCCCCATATGACCGTTCTAGAAAATCTAACTTATGCTCCCATCACGGTAAAAGGAAAAACTAAAGCTGAAGCTGAAGAGATTGCCAAAACCTTACTGCAAAAAGTAGGCGTATTAGATAAAGCAAATGCCTATCCTGCTTCTTTGTCAGGTGGTCAAAAACAGCGTGTGGCCATAGCTCGTGCTTTGGCCATGGAGCCAAAAGCTATGTTGTTTGACGAACCTACATCGGCTCTGGACCCAGAAATGGTTAAGGAAGTTCTAGAAGTCATGAAGTCATTGGCTAAAACTGGAATGACAATGATTATTGTCACCCATGAAATGGGTTTTGCAAAAGAAGTTGCTGATCGTGTCATTTTTCTCGATGAGGGAACAATTGTGGAAGAAGCAGCGCCCCAACAATTTTTTAATCAGCCTCAATCTCAACGTGCCCGTGAATTTTTGAATCAAGTATTATAATTAAAAGGCAAAAGATCTTGTTCTAAAGAATAAGATCTTTTTTTATTTTAACTCTAAGTTATATATTTTAAAATAATTGTCATACTATAAAAGTTAAAGTGTTTGCATTCCTTATGGAAATCTTGTAAAATATGTAGTTGTGTTTAAGAGATAAAAGAAAGCTAAAAATCTTTTAAAATAGAAAAATAGATTTCGTTTAAAAGGTATTAGTAAGTCAATTCCTTAAACCAAATCAGCAGTTGTGTGTTTAAAAGAGGTTAGTAGTTAGAACTACTACTTAACCAGTTGTAGTATTTAGAAGAGATAGAACAGCTAGACCTGCTTTTAAGATCCTAAAAAATTTCGTTTAAAAGTAATTGAAAGCAATACTCTCTTCTGAAACAATGAAAACCATTAAACTATAACTTGAGAGGAGAGTTTGAATGTTTAAGTATTTACAACGAACAGGAAAAGCCTTAATGCTACCCATTGCAGCATTACCCTTTGCCGGAATTTTACTTGGAATAGGTGGGGCTTTTTTAGGAATTGCATCCATGGAAAATGCACCTAATATCTTCCAAGCAATTGCTAATGGCATTAATAATTCCACATTTTTAACATCTCTATTAACGATCATGAACAATATAGGTGATATCGTTTTTGGGAATTTACCCCTTTTATTCGCAGTTGGGGTAGCGGCTGGTCTTTCTAAAAAAGATAAAGCGACGGCTGCATTAGCTTCTGTGTTTGGATTCTTAGTCATGAACCAGGTCATTTCTACCATGCTAAGTTTAGGAGTGACTCAATTAGGGGTCTTAACTCCAGATCATGTAGGAGATTATGAAACCTATGTGACGACTAATCTGGGGATATTTACGTTAAATATGTCCGTTTTTGGAGGGATTATAACAGGGATGGTTACTTCCTTGTTACACAATCGCTATTACAATATTCAATTCCACCCAGTGATGTCTTTTTTCAGTGGTTCACGTTTCGTGCCTATTATTACATCTGTTGTCATGGCATTAGTTGGGGTTATTCTAGCTTTTGCTTGGCCAGTAGTTCAAAGTGGAATTGGCATATTAGCGGAGCTTGTGAATAACTCGGGACCAGCGGGAACATTCTTATATGGATTAATTGAACGGTTATTAGTTCCTTTTGGTTTACATCACGTCTTTTACACGCCGTTCTGGTTTGGTTCCTTTGTTGAAGCAGATTTAATCATAAACGGTAGCCAGACAGTGGTTCATGGAGCCAATACCGCATATTTTACTCAGCTAGGATCCATGGGAGATTTAGTTGGGTTATCCAGTTCAGAAATGGCTCATATTGTGACTAATACCACACGCTATATGGCTGGGAAATTCCCATTTATGATGTTTGGTTTACCAGGAGCCGCATTAGCGATGTATAAATGTGCTAAGCCTGAAAAGCGCAAGGCAGTCGGTGGATTGGTTTTTGCAGCTGCTTTGACTTCGATTTTAACAGGAATTACGGAGCCCCTCGAATTTACGTTCTTATTTGTGGCACCAGCTCTATTTGGAGTTCATGCTCTGTTTGCAGGTCTTTCATTTATGTTAATGGATGTCTTTAGAGTCTTTATTGGACAAACATTTTCTGGTGGATTAATTGACTTCGCATTATTTGGGCTGTTACCGGCAGGGGCAGGAGTTGCGACTCGTTGGTATATGGTCATTTTAGTCGGTGTTGTTTACTTTGTTATTTACTACTTCTTATTCAGCTTCTTAATTAGAAAATTTAATTTCAAAACACCTGGTCGAGAAGATGATGATGCCGAGATAAAATTATTTTCTAAAAAAGACTTCCAAGAAAGTAGAGGAATTGCCCTTGAAGATAACTCTACTCCAAGTGGAGAAGACCAGTGGAAAACTAAAGCTCCTCACGTCCTTGAAGCTCTAGGTGGCGAAGAAAATATTGAAAATATTGATGCGTGTATTACTCGTTTACGAGTTGAGGTTAAAGACACAAATAAAGTGAATAAAGATCGGTTAAAAGACTTAGGAGCTGCAGGCGTAATGGAAGTCAAAGGTGGCGTTCAAGCGATATACGGTGGGAACTCTAATACACTTAAAAATCATATCTTAGATATCATTGGTGATTAAAAATGTACATCAAATGGCTTGCTCGTCATTAGTAAGTTATAGATGTCTATGAGTCATTTAATTAAAAACGTAGAAAGACACATCATTAAATGTGAATTCTACGTTTTTTTATTTTCAAACCTGCTAATTTTTAAGAAATTCTTTAGAATTATCGTTCTTTTTATTTAAGAAGTAAATGTTAATATGATAATATAAAAGTTTAAGAAACTATTTTGGATAGAGTCCAATGTAAAATTAGCTAGGAAGGATGGAGCGCCATGAACAAAGAGCATATTTTAATCATTGAAGATGAAAAAGAAATTGCCTTGGCTGTAGAAGCTTATTTAAGTAATCAAGGTTATCTTGTAAGTATTGCTAGTAATGGAGTAGAGGGGTTAGAGCTCGTTGAGAAACATAAATTTGATTTAGCCATTGTGGATGTGATGATGCCCCGCATGGATGGCGTAACATTTACGATGAAGTTAAGAGAAAAATATCATTTTCCAGTCATTATACTTTCGGCTAAGTCAGAAGAAGTGGATCAAATTATGGGATTGAATATGGGAGCGGATGATTATGTGACCAAGCCTTTTAGACCTTTAGAACTATTGGCTCGTGTTAATTCACAATTACGACGCTATCGGCGCTTTGAGTCAGCTCATGTTAAAAATAACGAAGCGACTAAGGATTCCCAACATATTTTACGAATTGGTGGTCTGGAAATGGACACTGAGTCAAAAGAATTCACCGTAGATGGTGAGAGGGTTAGGCTAACGCCTATGGAATATAAAATTTTAAATTTACTGTTGTCTTATCCTGGCCGCGTTTTTCCCGCAGAAGAAATTTATGAAAGAATTTGGAATGAAACGGCAGTCAACACGGATACCATTATGGTTCACATTCGTAAGATTCGTGAGAAAATTGAAATTAATCCCAAAAATCCCAAGTATTTGAAGGTGGTGTGGGGGGTTGGATACAAAATTGAAAAGCAATGAGGAAAAGAAGAACTGGCAGACATTGTTTACATTTTTGCTAATTCTGGCCATCGTTTCAAATGGGTTAAGCTCAAATTACGGGCCTCCAAGACTTAGAGCCTTCAATGAACAAATGAATATTTTTGAGACTGACCTCTATAACCAAATCAGTTATGAAATATATCGTGAACTTCTAGAAAGTAAGGCAAACGATAAAGAAGAGGTAAGCGATCAGATCATTGAAATCCATAGGGTCATTAATGAATCTATCTATTGGGAACTGTTTGCACCTGAACTAGACGACTTGGATTATTTGGAACTCTCAGTTGCCCAATTAGATGAATTAACAAGACAATATGTTTATGAGTTAGTCGTGAAAGAGTTACAGTCATTTCAACAGCTGCTCCCATTTAATTTTCAAAACTTAAATGATGCAGCTTCTTATCAAACAGGTGCGGTAATTTTAAATGGTCATGAGCAACTCCACTTATTAGCTTCAGGGACTTCATCCTTAAATGACTTAGAACACAGCTATAACCATCTAATGATGATACGCTATGATGAATTAGGACAGCAAACGATTTCGTCCACTTTAAATGTAACAGAATTTATAGTTAGACAAAATATAGTTTGGCCTTCCTCACAGCACTTTTCTTGGAAACCTATTAAAGAGACGGTATTTGTCTTTGCTATCCCATTTAACTTAGTTTTTTCTGATCAAATTAGTGAATTTCAAAATGTTAACTTTCTGGCAACTTTCGTTGATATCATGAGTGAGAATCATTTAATTGCTGTAGGGGTGATAAGTGCTTTAGCCCTGCTCATCCCAGTTCAAAGTTTTAAAAAATTTAACTGGTTTAAAAGATTTTTAGATGGGTCCCTAGAATTTGTTTTGATTTTAGGAGTTGTCGTGATATGGCTTATTTTTGGAATGATGCCTCACACAGCCAACACCATCAATCATGTCATGTTAACAGCCCAAACCAATTTTCTTGTCCGTCTTTTTTTAAGACTGTTAAATACTAGTATTTGGCTGTGTTTACTTAGTATTATAACTATTATCATTCTTTACCTTAAACATGTTATCCTAAATAAAAAAGAACTCCATAGCGTCAAGCTAATCAAACAAACTGATTTCAGGGATCCGCTCACCAAAAAGTTAAAGTGTCTAATGGGCATTCAATTTTTATTGATTAGCATCATGTGTTTAGCAGGGGTTTGTGGAGTGGCAATAGCATTAGTTTATAGCAGTTTACTTTTTTTGCTACTAAAAAAATATTTGACTAAAACACAGCAAGATTATTTACGAATACTAGAAATTTTTAACAATATTTCAGAACAAAATGGAAAAGTGATAACAGATGAACATTTAAGTAGATGCCGAAAACTAAATCTTCTTCAAAAAATGGAACAAAATTTAAGCCATTTAAATATCAGCCTCAATCAGCTGCACGAGTTAACGCTTGTTGGTCCAGATCAGAATCAACTTAATTTACAGCCGGTAGACTTAGTAAACTTAATCCAAGAAGTGATAACCGAGGTAGCAGAACAAATAGGTCAGACTAAAGTGATGTTAAGGACACAGTTTCCAAAGCATTTACCCTTATTAAAATTAGATATAGCTTGTATGCGGCAGGTATTTACTCAGTTATTATTAAATACGGAAACTTACGGGCTATCTGGGACTCGTGCTTATATCGATATCATAGAAAAAGCTGAAATCGTGCAAATTATGTTTAGAAACATATCGGCATCTGAAATTGATCAAAGTGCAGACATGTTAATGAGTCAACAAAACGGAAGCTTAAATAGGATCAGATCCTGTGTTAAATTACATGGGGGAACCTTTGATATTAAATTAGATGGCGACTTGTTTAAAGTCATCATTAGTTTAAATAAAGATAGACAAGGAGAGGAAAACCATGGGAAAAAAAAGAGGACTCATACAATGGTTTATTAAATGGTTAATTCCTCTAACCGTGCTTGCCATGACGTTATGGGTTTATTTTCAATATGAACAAATTGAACAAAGAGAATTAAGAGAACCGTATTCTACTAGGGAACGGCAGCACTTAATCGACGAGCTTAATCGCGTAAAATTTATCTTATATCAAGATTTATTAAAAGACATCAAAACAGATTATCGACTATTAGATTATGTGGAGATTACCAGAACTTTATCAGAGGATGACTATCTTTACTGGGATCATGCAAGAAGCTATAATAATCTGCCATTTAATGAGCTAAACGAAGCGCAAAGGCAAGAGTTAACGGAAAATTATGTCCAAGAGCAAATTCAATATGAAGAGCAAATGGTTAGAAGCCTTGGGAATCTGCAGCACTTTGCTATTCATCGTGAAAGTGATGCTAAGCTATTAAATGGCGATTACACGCTGGAGGAGTTGAGCCAAGGTAGAATAGATGCCGAACTGTTTAAAAATTTGACAGCTTTATATCGTCAAGTGGTGGTGTATGAGTTTGATGAATTTGGAGAAGGAACTCTTTCATTTATTATAGATAGCGAAAATAAAAATGAAATAGCGCAGATGATACCAGATAATAACTCTATAAACCTCGAGCAACTAAATGCCTTTGGTTCCTTGTGGGAGTTTAATTTAAAAGATAACCAATATTCGTCTTATTACGAGTGGTTACCGATTGAGAATACCACCTTTGTTTTTGGAATTCTTAATGATTTAGTGCATTCCGATGAATTTTTATGGCAGCGAAATCAGCTTGCAACTTGGCAAATGGAATATGATCTCATTTTTTATCTCATTTTTGCGGCTTCCATTGTGGCTCTTGTTGCTTTTCTAGTTCCTGTGCCAATGGTTTGTCAAGGAAAGATGATGAGTTTGATATTAAAATTTCCCATAGAAATCATCCCTATTTATATGGTTAGCATGTTCCTTATAACTCTTCGTATTATCCTGAATCTAATCCGAGAGCAAGTCCACGCGGGAAACTTTACCTGGCTACCCCTTATTACAGCGGATAACTTTGAAATTGTATTTGTTCACCTATTAAACATCGGGGCGTGGGTCTGTTTGTTGGGATCAATTGCTTATTTCATTTTATATATCAAGCATCTCTTTAAACAAGGATTTAAAGGAACCTTAAGAAATAACTCTTTCATTATTGGAAGCTTTCTTAAAGTTTATGATTTTTTCATGATTGATTTAAAAAAACCTCTCACTAAAGCTATATTTGGCTTCATCCTTTTTCAATGGATACTGATTTGTTTTATTTTCTTTCCACAAGCCGTGGCAAGCTATCGTCCAACTTGGTTCTTCTTAGGGACAATCGTAATGGGAATTTATAATCTCTTGTTATTTTTCTTCTTATCTCGTGAAGCAGATGCTATTCGAGAGAAATACTTACGATTGTTTGAGGTGACTAATGAGATGTCAAATGGCAATTTGGATATTCAAATTGATGAAGATTTAGGGATCTTCAACTCCATCAAAAATCAACTTGCCCAAATAAAAAATGGTTTTAAAAAAGCAGTTGAGAATGAGACGACGAGTCAGAGAATGAAAACAGATTTAATTGCCAACGTTTCTCACGACTTAAAAACACCGTTAACTTCCATTATCACTTATATCGATTTATTAAAAGATGACAATTTAGAACTAGAAAAGCGAAATTTATATTTAGTAACTCTTGAACAAAAATCTAATCGTTTAAAAGTTTTAATTGAAGATTTATTCGAGATGAGTAAAGTAAGTAGCGGTGACATTAAATTAGAAAAACAAGATATTGATGTGGTGGCATTAATGAAACAAACGTTAATGGAACTCGAAGACAAAATAGACGAGGCTCAATTAATCGTTCGTCCTAATTTTCCTAAGCATAAAGTGAAACTCCTATTAGACGGTCAGCGAACTTATCGAGTATTTGAGAACTTAATCTTAAATATGGTGAAATATGCCTTGCCGAAAACGAGGGCTTATATCGATATTATCGAAAGTGATGAACAAGTGACGATTATGCTTCGGAATATTTCAGCTTCTGAAATCATGATTAATACTCATGAATTAACAGAACGATTTGTAAGAGGAGATCAATCTCGTCATTCAGATGGTTGGGGATTAGGATTAGCTATCGCTAAAAATATTGTCGAATTACAAGATGGAGTTTTTACGGTCGAAGTTGATGGTGATTTATTTAAAGTAACGATGACTTATCATAAAACACCGAGGAAAGCTTGAGTCTTTCCATTTATTGGGATATCTAAAAGCTCCCGAACTGATTGTATCCAAAACCTCGGACTTTAAGAGAAAAAATCCTTGTTAATCTACTCTGATTTAGATGTGTAATAGCAATAGCAGCTAATGCTCAATAAGTGATAGAGTCTAATAGAACATAAAAAGGCATTTAATCTTAATCAGGAAAAAAATCACTCTAAACCTTGTAAGAAAGGGTTTAGAGTGATTTTTATTCTACTTTAAGCCGTTATCGACTATTTATTTGCTATTATTGGTTATAGTAAAAAATGATAGCAAATAGATAGGTAATTAGAAAGTTAGTCTTGTCTAATTTTTTTGTCACCTTTAACTCATAGAAAAAATATAATGTACAGTAGAGTTAATTAAGAAAAGGAGATCGATGATATGGAAAATTTTAATCCAATTGTTTTGGCGTTTTTAGGAACAGGACTTGCCGCTTTATCAACAGCTTTAGGAGCTGCTTCTGTATTTTTTTTCAAAAATGAGGTTAAGCTTAGTTTACATAAAATATTTTTAGGGTTTGCGGCAGGACTTATGATTGCTGCTTCCGTCTTAGCGTTAATTATCCCGGCATTTGAATTTGCTGAAGAATTAGGCATGAATGAATGGTCTTGGGTATCTAGTGGCTTTATTTTAGGCGGCTTATTTTTATTTGGAATTGATTTAATATTACCGAAATTGTACCAAAAATTTAAAGAAGATCAGCATGCGATTCAAGATGAGTTGAAACCGTCTATGCGTCGAGCTATCATGTTGGTTTTAGCCATTTCTTTGCATAATATACCAGAAGGTTTAGCGGTGGGGCTAATCTTAGGAGCAGCGGCTCAAACAGGTTCACCTTATGCCTTAGCTGGAGCAGCCGCTTTAGCCTTAGCCATGATTTTGCATAATTTACCCGAAGGAGCAGCGGTGTCGTTACCTCTGAGAAAAGAAGGGTTTAGTACCTGGAAATCATTTGGTTTTGGAGCTTTATCAGGTGTTGTCGAACCCGTTGCAGGTGTTTTAGGTGTTCTGTTAGTGGGAGCCATAGAAGGCTTGATGCCTATTCTATTGGGATTTGCCGCGGGAGCCATGATATATGTTGTAGCACAAGAGTTAATTCCCGAATCACAATCTCAAAAACATCCCTATTCTGGGACTCTAGGTGTTATGATTGGTTTTTTAACGATGATGCTTATTGAAGTCTTATTAGGATAATTGTATAACTTACAGCTATTGACCCAAATTGAAAAAAGACTAGGATTGACTTAAGAGAGACCAGTATATATTGAAAGGGAATCTGCGATGAAGACTTAAGTTAATAGCTTTAGATTTTGATGGAACATTAACTAACGAGAATAAGATTATAACGGGGCGTTTCTCATACAATAGCTCAGTATCTTCCTCATCTTTCATTGGATTGAGTTGCCTTTGAACCGAAAAAAATCCGCCGTTTCATAAGGCGGATTTTTTTATTGAAGATTAATCTATCAATGTAAACTCACTATCTTGTAAAGTAAAAATTTCTTTTAATCCTGAAGTGAGAAAAATCTCTTTATCGTCATTAATAAACATAGCTTCGACTCCCGCTATTGTTTCAATATAAGCCAAGCCAGCTTCTATGCCTTTTCCGAAAGCTATGGTCGAGTAAGCATCAGCATTAAACCCTTCATCGGATACAATGGTAAGACTGGTGACGCCATTATCAAATGGAAAACCGGTCTCTGAGTTCAAAATATGGTGATAAGTTTGGCCATCTTCTTCAAAATAACGTTCATAAACACCAGAGGTAAAGACCGCCTGATCTGTGACGGGGATTGTTCCAATTGTATTGCCGCGAGCAGCGTATGGATTTTGAATGCCCACCAACCAGTTATTGCTTCGTAAACTTTGTCCTAGTGTAAACACATCACCACTAAGATCAATGATGGCACTCTCAACTCCATTCTCTTTTAAAGTCTTAACGACTTCATCGGCAACATAGCCTTTAGCGATTCCGCCAAAGTCAAAGCGCATCCCTTCTTCTTCTAAGTAAACTGTTTTATGATCTTCGTCTAAGGTTACAAGCTCATAGTTAAGGAGCGGTAAAATCTCATTTATTTCACTTTGTTCAGGTCGGCGTTCATTCTCAAAATTAATATCCCAAAGCTTCGTTAAAGGACCGATTGTCACATTAAAGATGCCATTGGATTCTTTTGTATAAGCCAGTGCTTTCTGAATAAAATTAAAAATCTCATCAGAAACTTGTACAGGCTCGACTCCCGCTTGGCGGTTAATTTGTTCCACTTGGGAGTTAAGAGATGGATCATTAACAGTTAAGATGGATTCAAGTTCACTGATTCTATCAAATACTTGTTCCAGAACAGCCTCTTTATCAGGTGTATAAATACTAATGGTTGCGTAACTTCCTAACAGAAATTCAGTGTGCGTGTATGGAAGGTCAGCCTCGTTATTTTGAGTTTTACACGCTACCAGGGTGATGACAGTTAGTAACGTGACTAAAAAAGGTAGCTGTTTTTTAAACATGGCATAATTCATCCTTTCCTAATTAACTAAAGAAATTGCGGTTAAAGATAAACGCTGATCAGCATTCCTCCATCTAATAGTATACAAGTTTTCAAGTCTAGAAAGCTAGTAAAATATTTTTCAATAACAGACAACTATGATCTAGATGGCCATGAAATATATGTTTTAATTAATTCAAAAACATTTAATTAGGTTGTAACTTTATGATGACTTACAGTATCCAAATAAATGTTAGTTGGAAGCAATATTATGTAGTTACAATTATTTTAATTTAAAATGTATCACCTTTAAACAGAGACAAAAAATGTTAACTTTTAAAATCATTGATTAGATTTTTAGGAGATATTAGGTTAGATGGAGTTAGCTTTTTAGCTGCTCTTTCTTTTTGCCAATAGCCACTTTTTTGATTGTACTAAAGGCATTCACCTGCGGGGTTTAGGATGGTTATTTTCTTTATTTGTAAACCCTTGACCTTTACAGAATACTAGAAAAAGCATATCTTGTTAGAGGGGGGTGATGCGAGTTTTTAATTTAATACCTTATTATCTTGAGACATATAACTAACTGTAATATATATTGCTACTAGTTGCATTTTTTTACCCGCATTCCTTTACATTAAAAGGAAAGGAGGTGACTCCTATGGATTTTTTGCTTACTTTACTCATCAAAGTGATTGAAGCCATTGTTAGTACAATCACAAAAGAGCATACAAAAAAATGTCTGAATCAACCTAATAAGCCAAAGAAAAAACCACCCCTATCCGTAGCCATTGCAAAAATAAAGGGTGGTTTTAGAAATAAATAATTGAACTCTCCACTTACGTGGACAAGCTACCGGCGACATGTTACAGCATGTCGTCTTTATATTATATGTAGAGGGGGACAGAAGTAGACTTAAATTTAAAAGGAGTTCCAGCAGGACCAATTATTGCTTAATCATACGAATTTGATCTGTATGATCTATTGGTTAATAAGATTTGTTTAATGTGGGAAATATTCCACGCTGTTTATGTTTCATTTAACAGAATAACATCATATCTTTTAAGGTATAAATTACGACGTGAATCTGATGTTAATCATTTATAAAAATCCCTCGATAGATGCTAGCCAAGGCTCTAAACTACTAGATGTTGGAGTATTTTTTTATAACTCAAATTCTCTATAGGCTAGGGGGTGCGTGTAGAAAATTAGACACCTAAGGGGATTAGGGAGAGGGTGAGTCGCTCAACTTTAGAAAATAATGGGGTTGTTTTGCTGTTAGAAAATTTGTAAAAGATAAGCAATATCACTATATAAAGTTGTTATGGAAAAAAAAGTATATTATGGTATAATAGATAAGTGGTCAGTTAAGTTTAGAGAAAAATAAAGGTGGGAAACAAGCAAAGTATGAATGCGATAACAGAAAGTGCTAATAATAAGTAACACAAAGGGCTGAAGCTAGAGTAGCCGAGATATTAAGCCGAGCAGAAAGAGATCTTACCACATTAGAGTAGCAGATAAGAAGTTAGGCAACAAAAGAAGCAGAAAAGAGGCGAAAAAAGTAAAAGTAAACACTGTGAATCAACATTAAAGGAATTAGAGAAATAGTCGATAACACGAGGCGTTATAATACACAAGAAGCTGCAAGAGAAGCAACAGATGAGGTAGAAAAAGAAATTAGAAGTGAGATAGATTATTATAGAACTGGGGTAACACAAAAAGTTGAAAGAGAGGTAGAAAAGATAAAAGCAAGAATTTTGGATCTAGCAAACAAAAGATTAGATCTGAATTCTGAATTACAAAGCATAAGACTAGAAGCGGTAGCAAAACTAGAAGTAATAGCATTTGTTAGAGGATCAAGATAATCTTAGCAATTAATCAGGGGAAAATGAAAAACTCCTTCGACAACAGTCGAATTATAGCATAATAAAGTAGCAGAAAAGTTTAATTTAGTTGACACCAAACAATGAGATAAACAAGAGTAGGATTAATGTTTGATAATGATGAGTACACACAACTTGTTAATCGGATAATCTCAGCTATCAAAAGGGCTGTTCAAACAAAGGTGGCGATATGTTAATAAATAAAGTTAAAGTAGGATGATATTAGTGTTTTAAAAATTTACATCTAAAGAAGTTAGGAATAAGATTTATGAAGACAACTAAAAAGAATAATTTGAACAAAAAGATTATAGATGAATTGTATCTTAACAAAAACATAAGTTTAACAGAGTTTGCAAAACAGAAAAAAGTCAAATTTATGGATTTACTTAATTTTATAAAGAATGATACAAGACACTTAGTTAGAGAAGGAATACTTTTACGAACACGTAAAAGAAATGCTACAATTTTAAGCGAGCTTACCTCAATGGAACCAGAACCAAGGATTGGTAAAAAGAGTGGTACTCCGGAACCTCAGCAACTTAATGATGAACAATTAAGTATTGAAGCTTCTGTACCGTTGTTAGATGATGCTGGGGATATACAAAAATTTATTGAAAAATATTCTGGGGAAAGGAGACCTCATTCAGACATCAGGATAGATTATCAAGTTTTAGATGAAAATAAATATAAAGAAATTATTAGTGATTTAGATGACTTACCAAATATATCATATTTAGACGCTACAATCGAAAATCAAACAAAAGAAGATTTTACTCACATGCCAGATTGGGATAAACTAGAACAGAATTTAAACGAATTAGATGATTTTCCAAATATCCCTTATTTATATTCAAATCCTGATAGGCAATCTGCTAGTACCCCTTTATTAAAATTAGAAAATGAAGTGAAAAGTGAATTATATGACATTTTATCTGATGAGGAGACTCCCAATTCCCAAAAAAGAACACTCTCAGAACTATCATCTTCTGCAAAAAAGAAACGATCTGAAGAACCTCAACCGGGAACCAGTAGGGGCTCTTTACTGATAAAAGAAGCAGATAGAGAGCTTGACCAATTTCTAAAAGAACTGCGAGACAAAGATAGTCAACCAGTAAAGAGTGAGGATAGTGAACAAGAATTTCCTAATGTTAGTTCTAACATGGCCTGTAATATCCCAACATTTGATGTGTCAAGGTCTGATCAAAAACCCTTGCCCAGCTTGCGGTCTGTAAAAGAGAAATCTAAGCAGGCTAATCTCTCAAAAGGAGTATCAACGTCAAGAGACAATCAATCCAGATAAAAATACATAAGACCACTAGTACTGAACCCTAAAAGTTAAACTTTTATCTGGACGAGACTGTTTAATTATTTGTATAAAAATCTTCCTATGGTAGAATAAATTTACTACTATTGGAGGATTTTTATTATGAATAAAAAAGATATTATTA
>Ga0153980_1000575_pt1 | contig 16511 bp, 26 predicted proteins | sample TSGA064MetaG_FD_104722 | JGI IMG/M metagenome (GOLD analysis project Ga0153980, IMG submission 104722) | Attine ant fungus gardens microbial communities from Georgia, USA - TSGA064 MetaG | ecosystem: Host-associated > Fungi > Mycelium > Unclassified | place: USA: Georgia, Magnolia Springs State... | reverse complement strand
CCACAATCATATATTTAAGGACAGTATATCTGAGGATAAACCTCAGACTTAACAACATCTTTTGCTATTGTCTAAACTTTGCTTTTTTGAGCCTTTTGATTATTAAATCATCAACTCACAAATCAGTAAGTGACCATTTGTGATAGCAGTTTTTGTTTCTTTGGCAGGAATTGTACCCTTCTACATATTGTTTCACTTCCTTAGTTATCCCTGGCCACCAAAAGTTTTGAGTGACCAACTTCATGATCTTCCATTATCCTCCATGTCCTCCTACTGGTGTATCATGATATAACCTAATTATTTCTACTCTCAATATACTGTCTTTAGATACATATACTTTCTCTTCTTTATATATTATGTTATCTACTTCTCTCCACTCTTTGTCTCTCAACATTTTTACTCCTGCTTACTTCATTTCTTCAACAGCTTTTGCTACTTTGTTATCTTTTACTTTTGACTATCTCACTTTCTCTAGTAAATCAACCTTTTCCACAATAATTTCTATCTTTTTTACATTTCTAACTTTCAACCATTCTAGTTTTACCAATGTCTCATTCTTGTTATTCTTTTTTATTCCCACCTCCTAATCTGGCCTCCTACTCAAGCTGTTTACTTTCTCTATCTTACTCCCCAGAATGTGTTTGAGTGTAAAGTCAAACCTAGATAGGTACAGAGCCCATCTTTTTTCTTTTCTATTTCAGTCCTATTGGGTCCTATAACAATCCCTAGGAACCCAATATTCTGCACTTTCCACATACATTTCTCTAGCTTAATATATAAATTGTTTTCTTCTAACCTTCTTAGTACTTCTTCTATAATTTTATTATGCTCTTCTTTTATCTCTGTTCTTACTAACATGTCATCCACAAAAGCTGCCACTTTCTCATTGTTAATCATGTTTCTCAGGATTTCATTTATCATTGCTTGGAATGTAGCTGGTGAATTTGTCATTCCAAAGAATATGACTATTAGCTCAAAGGACCCTACATAGATTGTAAATGCTTCCTTCCACTTGTCTTCTTCCTTAATTCTCACATTGTTGAACCCCTACTGAAGGTTTATCTTAGTAAATACTCATTTACTACCTATATTGTCTATTAAGTCTATAATTAATAGAAGTGGGTAGTTGTTTTTCATTATCTGGTTATTCAGGTTGTGGTAGTCCATTACCATTCTCTTTCCTCCATTCTTTTTGCTCACAAAGAAAACTAGTAATATCTGAGGGGATTTTGATGGTCTGATGTACCCTTTTCTTAACTGGTCTTCTACAAATTTCTGGACCTCTTCTCTTTTATTCTTAGATAAAGGGTAGATCCTTCCTTTTCTAGGTTTGAACATCTCTTTGAGATCTATAGTATGATCCTAGATTTTCTTTATCAGTATCCTCTCTAACTCTACTTTTCCAAATACCTTTTTTTACTTCAAGAATTTTTACAGCACTATCTCTTTAATTTTCTTGTAGTCTGCTTCAATCTCCTCTTCTCTTCCCCAATTCTTTTTGTTATCTATTGTCCATTTTACAATCTTTTCTTCTTCTAGAGTTACTACTCTCCTTCCTTTCTTTACTCTCTTTTCTTCTTTTTGCTTTGTATTCTTTTCATACAGTAGTAGGCATTTTGTTATCTAGACTTCTCCTGTTTCCTAGTTTATCTCTGGATTGTGTACTTGTAACCATGGCATCCCCAATATAACATTTGTCTTCTCCAGATTGCATATATCTATTCTTATCCTTTCTACATGACCCTTATAGTACACGTTCACTTCTACTTGATGGGTAATAGCTCCTGTACTATTGTGGGTTCCATTGACATTTCTGACTGCTACTGGTCTCTCCAATTTTTATAGCCTAAATCCATGTTTTGCTACTATCTTCTGATCTATATAAATATCCCTGTTGCACCACTGTCTAAGAGTGCTTTTACTGTTATACCTTTATATGTATCCACATTTTCTACTCTAATGTCTAGTCATATTTCTCTTAGTATTTTAAACATCCTCCTTACTTCTTTTTGTTCTTTTCTCTCTCTTGCTGTGCCTTTTGGAGCCTTTGTCTATTCGCTACCTTGCTGTGCTTTTCCCTATATAGGGCATACCACTTCTCCCCAGTTCCACTACTCTCTTTTTCTCTTTACCCTACATTCTGGACATAAGATCTTTCTTCTTTTCCATTCTGATACCTTTCTCACAATTGCATTCCTTCTTTCACACTTTATATACTCCACTCTCATCATCTCTCTTTTCTTTACTTCTCCTTCTCTCTAGTTCTATGCTTTCTGGCATAGGTTATACTATATATTTCTCAGCTGTCTCTTGAGGAAGAATTCTTGTTCTTGGTTTTCATAGGTTTGGATCCCTTTGCCTTTACACCCCCCACAGTCCACATATGTTGCCACTATTTCTCTTGTAATCTATCCTCTTTTGAGTAAGAGTGCACCTTCCAGAGGTATTTTCCATCTCACTAATGTTACATCTACTAGGGTATGAGATCTTCACCCAGCTAGACATCTACTGCCCTACTAACTACTGCCTTAATAATATGGTTATACTATTACCCTAAGAAGAGGATCTCTAACCTAAATGCCTTCCTAAAAATGCAGTGTTACTCTTTTGCATGTATTGGTCACAATAGACCACTAGTACAAGGTTTATAAGGTAAAGACTACTATTCTATCTACTAACACTCTGTTACAAGTTCTGGCCTTGATTATGATGTCTGAGCTTAGTACTATATCTCTACCTTCAGTCTCTAACTAACTGATAAGTCCCCTTAAGCCTAGGGCCTGGCTATGTTGTAGTGGTCCTAAGTTGTATCATCCAGGTACTGAGAAAAATAAGAGAGTAAGAGATAGCAGAGCTCTGTAATAAGCAGTGCCAATAAAGCTATTGAGTTCTAGTATAAGACCTTAGACTGTAACAACTTAGATCCACTCCTAGTCCAAGTTGACAAGAAGAACTCGATAGAGTTCCTATTCGATTACTATATACTACTTATACACACTTTGTGTTTACTTGTATTTATAAAGTCCCATACATTTCCTTTGAGTTATTCCCTCTTATGTATTTGCTTGATTTCCTAATTAAATAAAAATAAAAATAAAAAGAATATTAAATAATAACTTAGCCATTTTACCAAGTCATGAAAGTACTAGGAAAAGTGTAAAAAGAGATAAAAAAAATACACAGATAGAAAGAGAAGAGAAGTCAATGAGTATAAGGTTAGAGATTTAGTAATACTCAGTACCAAAGATTTGAAATATCAAATGATTGGTAAAAGAACAGAAAAGTTAATGGAAAGATTTGTAGACCCTTATAAAGTGAAGAAAATAGTATTAGCAAATGTAGTTGAATTGGAGTTACTAAGTATAATCAATCAGAATACATCTAGTAGTAAATATCAGTAGGATACAAAAATATGTAGGGCAAGTAGAGGGACAGAGAAAGAAGCAACCAGCTCCAGTTGTAATTGGGGCAGAGAAAGAATAAAAGATTAAGAGAATTCTGAACAAGCAATGAGTAAGGAGAAAGAATAAATACTTAGTATGATAGAAAGGGTTCACAGCTAAATCTAATACTTGAGAAGAGAAGGAAAATTTGGAGAATACAAAGGAAGCAGTTGAAGAATTTAAGAAAAAATATTGATGAGATATAAAAAATGTTAGAAAACAAAAAAGAGAAGAGAGAACATTTAGGAAAGAGGAACTGCCAGGGTGATTTATGGCAAGAAAGCTATTTGGTTAGTCAGAGAAAAGGTATGATGAGGAATATTGGGCAAGGTTAGAAAGAAACTGGAGATAATGGAAAGTAGCAAGAGCAAGAGGACAAAGAACAATGGAAACAATAAAAGAGAAGAAAGAAGAAATTGAGCAAGAAAATTCAAGACTCAGAGAATGGACAAAAGAAGATGACAATGAAATGGGGAATATTTTTGATCCCTATTATAAGTTATAAAAATCCTCAGGACAAGGAACCTTAAAAGGGAGGTAGTATTATAACTTGGCCAAATAGCTAAATATATGAGAGAGAATAACTCAAAGGAGATGCATAGGACTTTATAAATAAAAGCAAATATAGAATATGTATAAGTAGTGTATAGCAATTGAATGAGGACTATTGAGTTCTCTTTGTCAATTTGGACTAGGAGTAGTTCTAAGGTATTACTGTCTAAGTTCTTACAAAAAGAGACTGGGAAAATTATTGTAGATTCAAAGACTGGGAAGATTGAAGTGCTTGAATTAAAGCTTGAATATCAGCTGGTTCTATGAAAAAGTATAAGGAAAAAATCAGCTAGGAAAAAGTATAATATACAAAGAGATAATTTTGTTTCATTTTGTACTGGTATTGAAGAATTTTCTTGAGATGAACTCAAGAAGTATTGTACACAATGTTTGAGAAATTTCTAAAATAAGAAAACTCAGCAAATAGACCTTAGAATATTGGTTCTTATATATATAAAAACTATGATTTATAAGTAAAGTAGAGCTAAAAACACAATATTTTGGTTGAAGTTCTATAAATAATATAGACCTGCAAAATTTTATGAATTCAACATTGGTCTTTATATGGTTAGACCAGAATATAGCTAAAAATAAAACTTGAGAACTTTATTGAAGAGATAAATAGGTTTCAAGGCTATCCAAGACTACTAGAGAGTCTAGAAACCAAAAATCTAGTAAAGTAGCCTAATAGAAGTCAAGAAACCAGAAAGTGTAGTAAAGTTGCTGGTGTGACAGTAATATATCTCTGGTGAGATGACCAACTCACTTGTGAAAATAATTTTTATTTGAATAGGTTCTAAGGCTATCCAAGACTACCAGAGAGCTTAGGAACCAAATATCTAGTAAAGTAATCCAGTAGAAGTCAAGAAACCAAAAAGTGCAGTAAAGTTGCTGCAGTAGCTGTAATGAGTCTCTACTCAAATTATTAACTGTATTATAGAACTAAGTTATATAATTTATTTTTTACTAGCTTTTTTGTACTGTAGTGTAGTTGAATAATTACTGAGCTAGTGATTACAGTTTGTCAGCCAATAACTTAGCTATTTTATAAGTTTAATTGACTAGTCAATCTATTAATTACTTAGGATTATCAATAATTACTATTATTAATTACTATTACTGAGTTAGTGTAGCAAGATAACAGATAGCAGCTAAGTAGTAGCAATGTACAGTCAAGTTACAGTAATGTATGGCAAAGTTATGATAAACATTGCCAAACAGTATAGTAATGTTATGAGATAGTTCCTAAAGAAACTATTTTCTATATATTTATTAATCTAATAGGAAATATCCAGGAATATAACATAGGAAAGATATAAATAGTATAAAAAAGATTATATAAGATATATATAGTTCTTAGTAAGGATCATGTGATTGCAGAAAATAGGTGCATAAACCAATAGACATTTGTATAAGTAGCTAGGGCAATCTAATAGAGAACTCTATTGATGTCATGACTTGGCAAAACAGCTAAGTTATTATTTATACTTCTTTTCTTTTCTTTTTCTTTTCTCTTCTTATTTGGACTTACTATATAAGGAAAGAGTATAGAAAAGTGTTATATAATGAATATCACATATCACAGTCATATGTCAGGATATCACAGGGTTATATCACATGATGAGTGTGGGAAAGTAGTGTATAGACCATGTAGTAGTTATATAAGTAGTATATAGAATCTAATAGAGACTCTATCAAGTTCTCCTTATCAACTTAGACTTGGAGTATGATTAAGTCATCTCAGACTAAGTTACTACAATTGAGTTCTTTCTGAACAACCACCTTGGTTGAGCCTAAGTCTTTATAACCTTACACTAATAGGTAAATTTGTGATCAAGCATGGTAACAAAAGCAGTAATATATGGTAGAAGGTGCTGTAAATTCTTCAGGTCTGGAAGTTTACTTTCCATAACAAGTTTGAGGTGTTGGCAAGCAGAGTAACAAGGTGTAGTATAAGAGAAAAGGTGAAAGTAAGAAAGCAGGAGAAGGAGAAGCTACAATGTTTTAGATATTGGAAGGTAAGGCATTCAAGTGAAAGTGTCCAATAACAGTAGCAGAGAAGAAGAGTTAGAGAGAGAAAGAGGTAACATGTATAGCTAGACCACAAAAGACATAGCAAAAGAGAAGACTGGCATGTCCTATATAGAAAAAGACACAGGATTACTGTGATGAATAGAGTATGCCCCCAGAAGGTACCCTTTTACTTGATAGAGGATAGATTATAGAAGAGGTAGCAGTGATCTATGTGGATTGTAGAGGATATGAGGATAGAGGGATGCAAACCCATGAAAATCAAGGGCAAGGCTTTTTTCTCAAAAGACAAGTGAGAAATGTATAGTATGATCTTTGCCAGGAAGTATAGAATTGGAAAGATAGAGAAGCAAAGAGAGGAGAAATAACAAGAGTACAATGTATCAAATGTAGAAGAAGAGATACTATAGGAGAAAGAGTATTAGAATAAAAAAGAAGGAAGATCTTGTGTCCAGAGTATAGGATAGAGAAAAAGAAGCTATGGTAAAACTGAGGAGTAGTAGCATGCCCTATAGAGGAAAAAGTATAATAGAGCGGCATATGGACAGAGATTCCAAAAAGCATAATAAAGGGGGAGGTTAGCCAAAGAGACATTAGGAAAATGTTTAAGATGTTAAGAGAGATGTGGTTAAATATTGGAGTAGGAAAAGTAGATATATACAAAGTGTTATAAGAGCTCTAGAAAGAGAATAGTTTCCCAAGCATTTGAATACTTGATCAAAAACCTTAAGATATACAATGGGGTTGAGATATAGATAGTGTGGGAACTAAAGTCATGTGACAAGGTCAAGTGACCATGGAACATTCTGGAAGGATATGTGATTGTGGATTAGTAGTACAGCCACTGTAAAAGTAGTATAAGTAGAAGACCAATCCAACAAAGAACTCCATCAAGTTCTTCTTAAACATCCACCTAGGGTAATCACTAAGGGCACTCACTGTCTATTGATAACATAAGAACTCAATCTCCACTGTTAATCTTGTACCTTGCAGCCTCAACATCCTTATTTTCACTTACTCTCTTATCATCCTTGCTAACAAGCATAGCACTTGAAAGCATCTTAGATAGCAGGCCCTAGCTGTAAAGGGAACTTCACTGCAGTTAGGGACAGTGGGTAGACAGCCTGGACAAAGCTCGTGTTCCTGTCTGAGACCTGACCTCTATATTGAGTGGGCTTGTAACTAGTTTTTTACTATCAGCTCCATGCTACTGATCCATTGTAACTGGTCTATGTAAAGGAACAACAGCAACCTCTTAAAGGCCCATCTAGCTTAGGGATTCCCTTTTTAGGGATAGTTCTATTTCACCCTTCTTAGTCAGTAGTCAGTCATAAGTACAAACAAAGAAGATCATTCATTCTCCTATGAGGAATCATTGCTATTGCTATTGCTATTGCCATTGCCATTGTATATGTCTCGCCAACAACAACAGCAATAGGAGAAATGTCTTTTGGTACCCATCCCCCACCAAACCAGAAAAGAGCAACTTCTTACTATAATTGCAACCTTGCAGCAGCAGGTCAACACCATGCTCCTTCAGCAACAGGGAAGCAGAGTGGAGGTTACAAGATCTCAAGTTTTCAGTGGAAAGATAGAGGAGGTGAGCACATTTGTTAACGCAGCTCACCTATACATTAGAATGAAGATGACAAAAGAGGTAGCAGCAACCCAGGTGGCCTGGATGTTGTCATATGTATAGGGAGGAATAGTAAAGGCATGGAAGGATAACTTGCTGGATGAGCTAGCTAAGAGAGAGTCAGAAGTGGAATCAGTAGAGCAACTGTTCACAAAGATAAGGAACAACTTTGGGGAAACATCGGAGGAAGAGAGGAAAATAGAACAGCTGAGAACAATTGAGCAAGGAGGGAGGACCTGTGACGAGTATATGCAGGAATTCAAAAAGGTTACCAGGGGGAGCGGCTATGAGGGAAGACCCCTCATCAAAGAATTTAAAAGAGGGTTGAATGGGAGTATTAGAAGAAAGTTGGCAGAAGCAGAAGAGCCACTGACTACTATTGGAGAGTGGCAAGAAAAAGCGGTAAGGCTGGATAAAAATCAGAGGCAAAGCAAAATGGAAGAGAAAATGTTGGAGAGAAATGTGGTGTGTCCAGGGGGAAATGCATAGCCTAGAGGGAGAGGATTGTATGGAGGAAGAGAGGGGCAAATAACATGGAGAATGGGAGAAGAGTATAGAGGAAGAAGAGGAGGAAATACATTCAATAGAGAGGGAACTTAAATGGGTCCAAGAAAAGACCCAAATGCAATGGATATAGACAGAGGAGGAGAAGAGGACAGGATGTGCTATATGTGTGGGAAGTAGGGCCATATGGCCAAAAACTGTTAGGAAAAGCATAAAGAAAGGGTAGTGGAAATGCTGTAGGAGTTGGTAAAAGAAAATGGAGAATAGTGAGCTCTCGGCTGGCCTTCAATAACCTATACAGTGTATTGCACCCAGAAAAGCTAGGAAATAAATTCAATTGCACTAATACAACTGAGAGAGTAAGAGATATGTAGTGCACTCTACAGCTGCTAAAAGAAGTCTGGATGAAGGTGGGGCTAGAGAAGCTGGAAAACCATAAAGGGGTAGCAGTAAGAGCATTGCTAGATAGCAGAGCAATAGGTCTATTTATGAATATGACCTTTGCCTGAGAAAAGGGGTTTAAAATAGAGAAGCTAAAGAAACCTCTATTAGTTAGAAATATGGATGGAATGGTAAATGCAGGGGAGCCATAACACATCAGGTAGAGTGCAACATGTTCTTTAAAGAACATGTGGAGAGGGCAAGAATGGATATATGTAATTTAGGGAAAACAAAGGTGATACTGGAAATGCCATTGCTAGCAGCCTATAACCCAGAGATAGATTGGGAAAAAGGGAAAGTAAAAATGACATGATTGTCTGCCTATATGTAAAAAGAAAAAGCAAAAAGAAAAGAAGAAGGAAGTAAAGAAGATGGAAAGGAACAAGAATAAAGAAACATTGAAAAAATTAGTACCCAAGAGGTTTTAGAAGTGGAAGAGGATGTTTGGAAAAAAGAAGTCAGAGAGAATGCCAGTGCAAAAGACCTAGGACCATGCCATAGAATTAAAAGAGGGGTTTATACTGAAAAAGGGAAAGGTACACTCATTGTCGAGGGAGGAAAGGGAGGAAGTACAGACATTTGTGGAGGATCAGTTGAGAAAAGGATATATCTGACCTTCCAAGTTGCCCCAAATGTCACCAGTACACTTCATAGCAAAAAAGGATAGTACACAGAGAATGGTATAGAACTATCAACACATAAATTAGTGAACAATAAAGAATGGGTATTCTTTACCCCTCATTGCAGACATACTGGATAGAGTAGGAAAGAGGAAGGTGTTCACAAAGCTGGACCTGAGGTAGGGATATAATAACATTAGGATCAAAGAGGGAGATGAATGGAAGACAGTGTTTACAATGCATATTAGAGCCTACAAACCCACAGTTATGTATTTTGGATTAACAAACTCTCCCACTATCTTCCAAACAATAATGAATGACCTGTTCCACAATCTTATAAACCAAGGAGATATAGCAACATTCATCGACAATATCTTAGTAACCATAGATATAGAAGAGGGACATAATAAACTGATGGAGAAGATGCTAAAAAGACTAGAAGAGAATAACCTGTTTGTAAAGCCAGAAAAGTGCAAGTGGAAAGTAAGAGAAGTGGAGTTCTTGGGAGTAGTAATTGGACCAAAGGGAGAGAAGATGCAGAGAGAGAAGGTAGAAGGAGTCCTGAACTGGCTGGTACCTAGAAATGTCAAAGAAGTACAAAAGTTCCTAGGCCTTGCCAACTACTACAGGAGGTTCATAAAAGACTTTGCTAGAATAGCAGTACCACTACATGTGCTGGTCAGGAAGGAGCAGAAATGGAAGTAGAAGAAGGAATAGGAGGAAGCGTTTGAGAGACTTTAAATGGTATTCACCATAGAACCTATCCTGGCTATCCCAGAAATTGATAGGGAGATGAGAGTGGAAGCAGATGCCTCAGACTACACAACAGGTGGAGTGTTGTCAACAAAGTGTGAAGATGGGAAGTGGAGGCCAGTGACCTTCATCTCTAAATTACTGAATGCCACAGAGTGAAACTACAAAATTCATAATAAAGAGATGCTAGCAGTTATTAGGTGTCTAGAAGCATGGAGGCACTATTTAGAAGGAGCAAAACTCAAATTTGAAATCTGGACAGACCATAAGAATCTCCAGTATTTTATGATAAGCCAAAAATTAAACCAGAGACAAGTAAGATAGGCTCTATACCTATCACAATTTAATTTTACATTAAAACATGTTCCAGGAAAGAGCATGGAGAAGGCAGATGGATTAAGTAGAAGACCAGACTGGTAGGAGGGAGTAAAAAAGGATAACAAGGACCAGAAGTTAATAAAGCCAGAATGAGTTAGAAAAGCAAAAACAATAATAGAGGAAGAAAACTTAAAAAAAAGAATCAAAAGAGTGCAGGAAGGGGATGAAAAGGTAGTAAAAGCAGTAGAAGAGATGAAAAAGGCAGGGATAAAGACATTAAAAGATGAAGAATAGGAAATAGAAGACGGAATAGTAATGAAGAAGGAAAAGATATACATGCCAGAGGGAGAACTCAGGGGGGAAGTAATGTGATTATACCATGACATCCCAGTAGGAGGACATGGAAGGAGATGGAAGACAACAGAATTGGTTGCCAGGAATTACTGGTAGCTAGAAGTAACAAAGAAAGTAGGAAGATATGTAGATAGATGCAATGCTTGTCAAAGATACAAAAATCAAAGCAAAGCACTAGTGGGAAAGCTGATGCCCAATGCAATCCTAGAAAAACCATGGAGCTATATCTCGGCAGATTTTATTACCAAACTGCCATTAGCCCAGGGATACAATGCTATCTTAGTAGTATGTGACTGTTTCAGTAAAATGGCGTATTTCATAGTAACAACAGAGAAAACATTGGCAGAAGAACTTGTAAAGTTGTTTCAAGATCACATATGGAAGTTGCATGGGCTTCCAGAAAGCATCATATCAGATAGAGGAGTACAGTTTGCAACAGGAATAATAAAGGAGCTGAATAACTTGCTGGAAATCCAGACAAAACTCTCGACAGCCTATCACCCTCAAACAGATGGGCAGATGGAAAGGATAAACCAGGAGTTAGAACAATACCTGAGGGTCTTCATTGACCATAGACAAGAACAGTAGCCAGATTGGTTAGGAATGGTAGAGTTTACATACAATAACAAAATACATACAGCAACAAAAATGTTGCCATTCAAAGCAAACTATGGTCAAGATCCAAGAATGGAATTTAAGAGGAGAAGAAAAGGGAAGTATAAAGCAGCAGGAAAATTTATAGAAAGAATGAAGAAAATCCAGGAGAAAGCAAAAGCAGTGCTGGGAAAAGCATAGGAGGAAATGAAGAAGTTCACAGACAGAAAGCAAGAGGAGGAAGAGGAATACAGGGAAGGGGACTTAGTACTGCTAAGTACAAAGGACTTAAAATGGCAGATAAAAGAGAGAAGATTAGAGAAGTTAACAGAGCATTTTGTGGGCCCCTACAAAGTCAAGGGAATCGTCTCTAGTAATGCAATAGAATTAGAACTACCTAAGTCTATTAAAATACACCCTGTAGTTAACGTAAGTAGAGTATGGCTCTATAAACTACAGGTAGAAGAACAGAAGAAGATACCACCAAAACCACTCATTATTGAAGGACAGGAGGAATTTGAAGTAGAGGAAATCTTAAACAAAAGAATGATTAGGGGGAAGGAAAAGTTTCTGGTAAGGTGAAAGGGATATACAGTGGAAGAGGATACTTGGGAGAATAGGAAAAACTTGGAAAACATGAAAGAGTTGGTAGAAGAGTTCAAGAGGAAGTGCAGAGAACTAAGGTGACAGGAGCTAGGTGTTATTGATAGGCAGTGAATGCTCTTAGTCTTAGTGATCACCCTAGGTAGATGTTCAAGAAGAACTCAATGGAGTTCTTTGTTGGATTGCAGCCTTACTTATACTACTACTACAGTGGCTGTACTCTAAAGTCCCATGATCACATGTCTTTTTCCAGAACGTTCCATGACCCTCTGACCTTATCACATGATTTGACTTGCTAAGTTCCCATGCTATTTATATCTTGATCCTGTTGTATGCTTTAAGGTTCTGGATTAAGTGTTCAAATGCATAGAAAACCTTTTTCTGTTTGGGGCTCTTATAACACTAGAAGAAGAAGAGAAGGAATTTAGTTGAGAATTACCAAGGGAATTTATAGCAAAATTGTTATATAGCTGGGGAAAAAAGAAGTACAAAAGAGAAAAGAAAAAAAGGTAGGACAAGAACTGGAATCAATAGAAAAATTCCTTGGGACAAGGAAACTTAAAGGGAGGGCTATGTTATGAGAGCCCTAGAAAGGTAATAGTTTCCCAAGCATTTGAACACTTGATCAAAAACCTCAAGACATACAATAAGGTCAAGATATAGATAGTATAGGAACTAAAGTTATGTGACAAGGTCAAGTGACCACAGAACATTCTAGAAGGACATATGATTGTGGATTAGTAGTACAGCCACTGTAAAAGTAGTATAAGTAAGAGACCAATCTAATGAAGAACTCCATTGAGTTCTTCTTGAACATCTACCTAGGGTAATCACTAAGGGCACTCACTGTCTATCAATAACACAAAGGTATAACAGTTAAGATGCTCTTAGATAGTGGTACAACAGAGATGTTCATGGATAGAAAAATGGCAGCTAGACATGGATTTAGGCTACAAAAGTTAAAAAGACCAGTGGTAGTAAGAAATATAAATAGAACAAATAATAGTACAGGGACAATAATATACTAGGTAAAAGTTAACATATACTACAAGAATCACATAGAGGATATGAGTGGATATCTGCAATTTGGGAAAAACAAATGTTATATTGGGTATACTATGGTTACAGACCCATTACCCAGAGATAAATTGGGAAATAAGAAAAGTCAAAATAATGAGGTGTCCACCAATTTGTAGGAGGAATATAGCAGAAAAGGAAGATATTGAGTGAAGAAAGAAAATTGGGAAGAGAATCAGAGTAGTAGACTAAACAAACAAAAAAGAGTGAAAATAGACAATAGAAGAAAAATTTAACAATAAAGTTGAGTTAGATAAAGAAAAAGTAAGGAAGATAGTACCATAAAAGTTTCATAGGTATTTGAGAAAGTAAAATCAGAGAGAATGCTAGTAAGAAAACCTTGGGATTATATAATAAACCTAAGAAAAGATTTTGTGCCAAAGAAAAGAAGAACATACCTTATATTAAGAGAAGAGAAAGAAAAAGTGAGAGAATTTGTAGAAGAACAGTTAAGGAAGAAGTACATCAGACCCTCAAAGTTGCCTCAGACTTCACCAGTATTTTCCATAGGAAAGAAAAACAGAAAAAAAAGAATAGTACAGAATTATCAATACCTAAACAAAGAAACAATTAAGGACAATTACCCACTGCCTTTGATTTTAGACTTAATAGACACTATGGGGACAAAAAAGGTGTTTACAAAAATAGATCTGAGATAGAGGTACAATAATGTATGAATAAAAGAGAGAGATGAATAGAAGGTAGCATTTATGACATATCTAGGAGTATATGAACCCACAGTAATGTTCTTTGGTCTTACAAATTCACTAGCAACATTTCAGGCAATAATAAATAATATCTTGCAAGACTTAATAGATACTGGAGATATAGCAGCCTTTATAGATAATATGCTAGTAGAAACAGAGGATGAGAGGAGGCATAATAAAGTGGTGGAAGAAATTCTAAAGAGGATAAAGTCAAACAATCTATATTTAAAACCTGAAAAATATGTGTGGAAGTTTAAAGAGATCAACTTCCTGGGATTAGTAATGGGGATAGATAGTATAAAGATACAGAAAGAAAAGGTGGCAGGAGTTCTGGAATAACTAAGGTCTAAAACAGTTAAAGATGTATAGAAGTTCTTGGGATTAGCAAGCTATTACAGGCAATTTGTAAAAAACTTTGCCAAAATAGCAAAACCACTGCATAGATTGGCCAGGGAGGATGAGAAGTGGAACTAGAGAGGAGATCAGGAGAAGATGTTTAAAGAGCTAAAGTGGATGTTCACAATGCAACCAGTGTTAGTGGTGCCAGATTTGAATAAGAAGATGAGGATAGAAGTAGATATGTCAGAATACACAATAGAAGGTATATTGTCAATGAAGTGCAAGAATGATAAGTAGAGGCCAGTGGTCTTTATTTTAAAGTTGTTGAATAAAGCAAAGAGAAATTATGAGATTCACAATTGAGAAATATTAGCAATCATTAGATGTTTAGAGAAATGGAGGCACTTGCTAGAAGAAATACAGAATAGGTTCAAGATTTGGAGCAACCACAAGAATTTTGAATATTTTATAAGTAGCCAGAAATTGAATTATAGACAAGCAAGATAGGCCTTGTACCTATCAAGATTCAACTTCACTCTTAAACATATACTAGATAGTAGTATAGAAAGAGCTGACAGCCTTAGTATGCATCCAGACTAGCAGGTGAAAGTTGAAAGAGACAATGAAAATAGAGTATTGGTGAAGAAAGAGTGGTTGGAGGTTAGAGTGATGCAGGTGGCAGAAATAGTAATTGAAGGAGTAGATTTACTAGAGAAGATTAAGAAGTAGGAAGTCAGAAGTAAAAGACAATGAAGTAGTAAAGGCAGTAGAAGAAATAAAGTGAGCAGAGGTGAAAATGTTAAGAGATAAGAAATGGTGAGAAGAAGATGAACTAATACTCAGAGATAAAAAGGTGTATATCCCAAAGGACAAGAAATTGAGAGCTGAGATGATCTGGTTATACTATAATATACCAGTAAGAGAATATGAAGATAGTGGAAGATGACAGAGTTGATGACAAGGAATTTTTGGTGGCCTAGGGTCACTAAGAAAGTCAAAAAGTATATAAAAGAATATGATATATACTAAAGAAATAAAAATCATATAGAGATACCTACAGGAAAGCTCATGTCTAATGCAGTACCAGAAAAGTCTTGGAGTCATATTATAGTAGATTTTATTATAAAGCTACTACTAGCACAAGGTTATAATAGTATTCTAGTAGTATGTGATAGAATAACAAAAATGGCATATTTTGTACCAACTACAGAAAAAACTTTAGCAAAGGGAGTAATAAGGTTGTTCTGGAATTACATTTAGAAGCTATATAGCTTACAAGAAAGTATTATTACAGATAGAGAAGCACAGTTCATAGCAAAGATAATAAAAGAGTTGAATACAATGTTGGAAATTGATACAAAATTGTTGATAGCCTACTACCTACAAACAGATGGACAAATGGAGAGGATGAATCAGGAGTTAAAACAATACCTAAGGATGTTCAATGATCATAGACAGGAACAATGGCCTGACTGGTTAGTGATAGCAGAGTTTGCATATAATAATAAAGTATAGACTAGTACAAAAGTATCACTGTTCAAGGCAAATATTGAACAAGATCCATGTATTGGACTTGAGATGAGAAAGAAGAGGAAGTTTGAGAAGGCAAAAGAGTTTGCAACAAGAATAAAGAAAGTTTATAAGAAAGCAGAAGTAACACTGAGGAAAAGCCAAGAAGAAATAAGAAAGTATACTGATAGAAAGAGAAGTAAACTAGAGAAATATAAAGTAGAAGACTGAGTGCTCTTGAGTACAAAAGATTTGAAGTACCAAATGCAAAGAAGAAGATTGGAAAAGCTGAGATTTGTTGGATCTTATTAAGTAAAGAAAATAATTTCAACAAGTGCAATTAAACTAGATTTGCTAAGTATAGTAAAGATACATCCTGTAGTCAATGTCAGTAGAGTATGTAGGTACAAAGATTAAATAGAGGGCCAGAGAAAAGAACAACCATCACCAGTAGTAATCAATAGGGAAGAAAAGTATAAAGTAGAGAAAATGTTATTGCTAAGTCTTGACGACTCAAGGACCACTCGAGGTGAGTGTTTAGGAAGAACTCAATAGAGTTCTCTGTTGGATTGGACTACCTACTTATACTACTTTTACAAGTAGCTATACACTACTAGTCCATGATCATATGTCCTTCTAGAATGTTCTACAATCACATGACCTTGTCACGTGATATGATTACTTAAGTTCCCATGCTATTTATGTCTTGTCTGCATTGTACAACTTGATATTTGCGACTATGTGTTTGAACGCATGGGAAACTTGTTCCTTCTTAGGGCTCTCATAACATGGCCCCCCCTTCAAGATTCCTCATTCCGAGGAATTTTTTTTTCCATTGATTCCAATTCTTGTCCTATCTCCTCTCTCTTTCCTTTTCATATCTTTTTCTCCCCCATCCATATAGTAGTTTGGCCATAAATTCCCTTGGTAATTCCCGGCAAAATTCCTTCTCTTCTTCTTCCAGCTCCTGTTGCCTAAGTTCTTCTGCCTCTTCCCTGTACTCCCTCTCAAACTCTTCTACCAGCTCTTT
>Ga0153980_1000573_pt1 | contig 16570 bp, 13 predicted proteins | sample TSGA064MetaG_FD_104722 | JGI IMG/M metagenome (GOLD analysis project Ga0153980, IMG submission 104722) | Attine ant fungus gardens microbial communities from Georgia, USA - TSGA064 MetaG | ecosystem: Host-associated > Fungi > Mycelium > Unclassified | place: USA: Georgia, Magnolia Springs State... | reverse complement strand
GTATGGCCGCAATGGATGCAGAAAAATACCTTGCAGAATTACATTAATTTTCAGATTGTATCATACAAAGCGTACCCACCGGGTGCGCTTTTTTTATGAAAAATATTGATGAACCACAAAAGTCATATTCCTCAGATCCCATTCCCCTCCCTCGGAGGGGTGGCAAATCAAAGATTTGACGGGGTGGTTTAAAAAGGAAACAGTTAAAAAAACTCCCATAAACCATAAAAAAACGCAATCACACATCAATTGCCTGGAAGTATTGTAATATTTGTAATATTTGGAATCAAAAATAGTATTTATCTTGAGCGTATATTTTTCTTCTTATTTAAAGCAAAATCCCTACATTTAGTTCCCAATCTAAAAAAATTATATGGATAGAAAAGTCATAAAAATCAAACATATCACGGGAACTTATATTGTTGAGGTTCCGGATGGAAGCCTTAATGAAATGAAAGCGCAGCTGGACAAATGCCTGAACGATGAACAGGGTGCCATTGTAGTGAAAGGAGAAAATGGAGATCAGTTTGTGTATCCATCAGATCTTATAAAAAATAGTTTCATTGCTATAGTAGACCGGGAAGAGTAGAGCAAACTAAACAAAAAATACTTATTTAAGACCATATATTTACTTTTGAAATATATGGTTTGGCATAGTGTGTAAGGTAATTGCTGAAAAATAATTCACCTGATTGTAAGCTCATTATTAACCTTTGTTAAAATTTCTTCAGAAAATGTTTTGCCGGAAATAAAAAACGTTATATATTTGCACCACTGAAAACAACGGTATAGCCGTTATTCAGGAGAGATGGCAGAGTGGTCGATTGCGATAGTCTTGAAAACTATTGACTGTAACAGGTCCGGGGGTTCGAATCCCTCTCTCTCCGCTGAGAGGGTCTTCTTCATGAAGACCCTCTTTTTTTTCATAAATGAGAAGCCCTTTTTCTTTCATTATCAGATGGTTATCAGATAATATATTAAGCATTGTGGGTGTTCGATAGATACGATTTTCATAATACAGATTGTTGTCGAACACCAGATTTACAAACTTTCTTTTTTGAAGGGTATCAGATTTCAAATAGATGAGTTTAAGATCGGTTAGTAGACTTAGATTTTCTTCCAGAATATTGTAAGCATAGCTCTGATCACTGCTTAATCGCTCAACAGCCCCTCTTAAGTTTAACATATTACTGTGATATATTGAATGCCATCTATCGTAAGTGTCTTTACTAATTTCGTTCTTGATCCATTTTTCTTCAACTGAGAAAAGTTTTTCTTCTGTTTCCTGTAATTCAGCTTTTTTCTGAACTGCTTTTTTCCGGTTGCTTTCTAATTCTCTATCGATGGATGACTTACTTTCCGTCCTAATTTTCATCACAGTGCGACTAGGCAAGCTCATTAGCTCACAAATGCCAAGAAATTGTTCATGGGCTTTAATAGCACTTATATTATTATGTTTAGAGTGTTTGCATTTATAGTAATAAAAGTATTTACCATTCTTTCCCCTGGAAGGTGCACCCGATAATGGGTGACCACAGTGACATTTTAAAATTCCCCGTAACGGAATTTCATCATCAATAACTGTTCTTGTTGTAAGTGGACGTTTTAGCTTTTCTTGTACCAACTTCCAAGTTGTTATATCAATAATTGCTTCGTGAATCCCCTTGAACAAACCACCTTCATACTCTTTATAAGCTCCTACCTTTAACAGACCAGCGTAAACAGGATTAGTCAAGATGCGTTCAATAACCATATTGCCTTTGGTTGTTAATCCAAGCTGAACTGCCTTCTCTTTAATGATGTATAGGGGAATATTTTGGAGATAGGCATTGTAAATGTAGTTTACAATTTTTGCTTCAGTTTCTTCAACTACAAGTTTTCTATCCTTTCGCTCTCCCTCTTTTCTGTAACCGAAGGGCGCATTTTTAAAGACAAATCTGCCCTCCTTTGCTTTAGCTGTATAAATTCCACCTTTGACCTTAATACTTCTGTTTATGTTGTCCTCCTCTGCGAGTAGCAATTGAAGTCCTGCTCTGAAAAAACTTCCTGGAGTATTATAGTCAAAAGTAATTCCCTCTGTTACGCTTACAACTTGAATATTATATTTGTTTTGTAACAGTTTAACCATACTCATAGCTTCTCCCGCGTCGCGACTGAAACGGTCCAATTGATCAACTAAAAGATAATCGACAGTTTTATAATGTATGGTAATAAATTCCTTAAGTTTAATAAAATCAGGGCGATCAAATGTACGGGCACTTTTACCTCTATCGATAAAGCTGTCCACTAATTCGACGTTGTTAAATTTCAACCATTGGTCTGTATATAATTCCTGCCTTTCGATAGAACCGTTACTTTGCCCCAGCTGGCTGAATCTTAGATATCTTATTGCTCTTTTCATAACATCACTTTAGGTTAATAATTCAAATACATCAACAATCAAGTTCCTTACGTCTAATAAAGAATTGGCGATCAAATTTTGGGAGATGCCCGCTAATATTACATTATTTAATTTGAGCCAGTAGTCTGTACATAATTCCTTCCTTTCAATGGATTGTCACTTTGACTCAGTTGGCTGAATGTTAGGTATCTTATTGTTCGTTTCATAATATTGTTTTAAGGTTAATAATACAAGTACATCGACAATTAAATTCACTAATTCTGCCTCCTTCGACTGATCAGCCTCATTATTAATTGACATAATAGATTTGTCAATTTCAGAGCTGCTTGGTTTTTTACTTTCATTTCCCATACGCGTACTCTATATTTTAGATTATAAATCAGACAGTTTTTGTCTGCATAATAAATCTAATAGACACAGAGTACACTCACAGCTATAGTGTCTTTGACTGGCCTCCTTTGGCATTTGTAGGCATTTACAAATGCTAACCATTAATTATACAAATGGCAATCCTATTCTTTTTAACAGACTTGCTAATTATGTAAATACGAGTTTTAAACAATTTGGAAGCTACTATTAATCAATTTACTTTATCGCCTTACAAAACAATTAAGTACATAAGGCAAAGATACTTAAAAAAATAAATCGAGTATAATTTAATTCTCACCAATGAGAATTAAATAAAATTTCATATGTTGAATGACCTGAAAGAACCCTTTTAGGCAATATCAAATCATTCACTAAAACTAATTACTATGACAAATCAAATTTACAGGGACGCTCTCTTAAGCATCTCCCATCATGAGCATAGAATCAGCCTTGATTCTACGCACATTATTGATGAATCTTACCGCATGACGATGATTCTTCGTGATCTTTTATCCCAGATGAAAGAGCATGTGCTGTCAAGCGGATTTATGAGCAAATCCGAAGAGATTGAATTCTTCAGAAAGATCAAGCCACAAATCTTGGGTAAACTCATCTATTATAATAAGGTCTACCGTATAGAAACTTCATGTCCTGTTTCCAGAGGGAAGATGCAGCATAAGTATTATTCCGGTGAACTAAGTAACCTCAAGCAGGAATACCGGGACCAGATCTGTAATTCTGAGTTTTTCCGTTACTACCGATCAGGTCGGACGGACCTTGATCACCAATACTTTGAACTGGGGAAGATCAATTTCAATGGTGGGCTAAATAGCTATGTATTCGAAATTGATCCTCATTTTTCCACCTATTATGACTACAAGGTTTCTCGTATTATCGCTAGTGAGCTGATGTACTCTTATTTACTATTTAAAATAACTCCAGATCATGTAGAGGTACAAACGAATGATAAAGATTTTTACTGGACAGATTCTAAAAACGCATTGATCGAAGTTATATATGCATTATATGCGGCAGAAAGTATATCAGGAGGCAAAATTGGCATACGAAAAATAAGCATAGTATTTCAGGTCTTATTCAGGATTAATCTTGGCGAAATCCACCATGCATATCATAGAATGAAAGTGCGAAGCGGAAGTAGGACTTCATTCCTTGATCATCTTAAAGATTCCTTAGAGAAGTATATGGATAAAGATCTGGAATGAAAATAGTTTTAAAGAAGATCGCATTTTACCTTTATACATTATAAAGGCAACTATCTTTCGTTCTCTTAACAATAATACGACTAATTCTCGCTTTCCGCCCATGTCTGCCAATTGGCAAAAATCTTTCCTTTTTTAATTAATTTTCGCTCGGATAAATATAAGTTACACTCTATTAAGGAGTTATCCAAAATGGTAAAATTTTAAAAAATCTTACTTTTCCATTGGCAGCACTTGGCGGCTCATCACCGATAAGCTTCCCAATTTTGTACAGTAAACCAAAACATCTGTGCAATGAAAATCATCTCTATTTCAAATCAGGCGATGCGCCAGCGGCTCTTCGATCAAATCAGATCATCAGTCCCCATTTTTGATAAATGGCCTCAAAGCATACCAAGTTTTATCAAACAAGGCAGAAGAACAGCTAATCTCACACACAATAAAGGCTATGGAAATCGATAAAATGGAATTCACTTTTTGGATGAAAAGGATTATGGAGCGTTTTGATGTTCTGGGTGAGCAACTAAGTGCAGAGCGCAAGCAGCTTAATGCCATTGATGGCGAAGAACTTTTGGATAATCAAGAAGTTTTGCAGAAGCTAAAAATAAGTCCGCGCTCCCTACAGCGGTATCGCTCCTCAGGTAAGCTTCCTTATTTTACGATTAGCGGAAAATTGTATTATAAGCTTTCAGATGTTCATCAGTTTATACGCGGTAGCTTTTCGAGTTCTGTGGAAAAATTAAAGTCAAAGAGAGACAAATAGTGCCTTTGAGAGCCAATTATGGGTAAGCAGTTCTTGCTGCTTATATTTTTGAAAGCATATTCAAAATTATACATCATGAGTGAATTAGAACAAGCCTCAGAGGAAACGCCGGATCAGCTATCAGATATCTTATTAGTGCTCAATAAGGAAACAATGAAATTAGAAGCTGTCAAAGGGATAGGAAAAGACGGCGAACTTGAAACGGTTCCCGCGAATAAGGAAAATGAAAATCAGTTCATGAAAGTCGATAAGCATGGGGACATCTTTTCCAATTTTTTCTCCAACTTTATCAGTCAGCTTAAAAACCCGACAAAATTTTCTTTCTTCAAAATCCCAGCACTCACCGCCATGCAGACTGCTGATGAAATTCAGAAAGCTGTTGAAAAGCCTACTCCCGAAGGAAATCAGGTGCTATCCAAATATGAAGTGACTGCAGATGTACAAGCAGAAAAGCAAAATATGAACGAACAGCCTCAAAACGAACTAGAAAATCAAACTCCAATGGAAAAAACACAAACAGCCGAAACTCCTGTTGTAACTCCAGCAGCTGGTGAAAATCGTTTTAAAGTAGAAGATATTGACTGGGAAACGATGTCCAATCTTGGATTAAGCCAAGAGAAACTTGAAAAAATGAAACTTCTAGATCCTTTATTAAAGGGTTATAAAACCAATGAGCTGGTGCCAATCAGTTTAAATTTAGGTACTGCAATAACGCGCCTTGATGCAAGGTTGTCCCTACAACAAAATGCGGAAGGGAAAGTCGTGATGGCAATCCACGGAATAAGGAAAGAACCTAACCTGCAATTTTCATTTTTTGGTCATGATTTTACAAAGGAAGACAAAGAAAATTTGCTTAAAACACCATGGCGTACATTTCCTGCACATAATCATGCATTGCACGCGTACTCATGCTCATGGCATACATCGAGAGAATGTTCCCTTCCAGTTCCGCAGTAATGATCAGCTGACGCTTGGAGACAACCTTAGGGTCAAAGGTGCCCAGACGGTCCCGGCCGGTTTCGAGCTCAAACTCTCCCGAACTTAAGCTCCGTACTGTTTTCTTGCTTTTGCCGTTCTTGCGGTTAGCCTGACCAGCCAGTTTACTCTCGGAAATATGGTGCTCCAGCTCACCGGTCATCATAGATTCCAGAAAGTGTTTCATCATCGGGGCTAGTACGCCGTCCGTGCCAGTCATTTTCTTGCCGGCATATAAGCCAGCGATAGCTTCCTTTTTGAAGCTTTCAAAATCAAAGTCTTCTTGTGTTGCCATACTTATGTCGATAGTTTAAAGTTACACTATTGACACAGTTTGTGAAACACCCTCTTCCTAAACGTAAAAAATCGACATTTATCTTTCAGGTAGCAGGCCGCAAGAAATTAATTTCATTTTGGCTGATAGCTTTACCTTATCAATAAGAAGAGATTTGTAATTGTATCACTATCTTAATTTTATTACTTAAAAAATATATAGCTTTATCATCATTAGATTGTTTATCTCAAAACAGAGGTGTAACAACTACCATAATTTTTCAATGCAATTAGATTTAAGTTATTATATCTAAATATGTTATTTTTAGTAAGCAACCCGTTGCATCGCAATAGTTTTGTATTGAAAAACAATTACTATCCTATATTAATTTTAAAGGGGGTTATTTATTAAATCTCTTTTATATTTATTCAGATAATATTTTTCTTAATAGCAATTGCAACAGCTTCAGAAACATTATGCACATGCATCTTGCTATAAATATTCTTAATGTGGTTATTAACTGTAAAAGGCGATATAAAAAGCTCTGCGGCTATCATTTTATGGCTGAACCCTTTTACTAAATATCCTAAAATATCTAATTCTCTCTTTGATAAATTAAATGTGTGTTGTTTTTCCTTAATATTTTTTTTATTAAAGTACTCCAAAACCCTTTTAGCAATTCCCGGGGACATTGGTGCTCCTCCATTAATAACTTCAAGTATGCTTTCTATTATTTTTTCATTTGTAGCTTTCTTTAAGAGATAGCCGTCCGCACCTGCCAGCAAACTATTAAAAAGATTTTCATCATCTTCAAATATAGTTTGCATGATTATACTCGTTTCTGGAAAATTTTTTGTCAGCAATTTAACTCCTTCAATACCATCTACACCAGGCATATGAATGTCCATCAAAACAACGTCAGGAACATTTGGACGAAGGTTATCAACCAGGTTACTACAGTCCTCAAAGTCAGAGATACATTCCATACCCTCCTGAAGAGAAATCAATAATTTTAGAGCTTCCCGTCTTTCTTTGTGGTCGTCGAATATTGCAATTTTGATCATCTGATTTTTTTGCTAAAGAAATTTTCTAAATTCAGAAAGAAAATTTCATAGAATAATTGCAAAGTTATAATTCATTTCAGAACAATACAATAGCTAAAATTAGCTATCAATATTTTAAATAATAAAAGGCCCCAATTTAAAATAACCGGAGCCTTTTATAGGAATAATAATTAGCCTTTTATATTTTTTTTATCGTTTTTACATCGATATCAATCTCAAGATCTTTACTAATTAGCCATTCAGCAGGATCTGCTTCAGCGGTAGCAAAATTAATATTCCAGTCAGTTCGGTTAACAGTAAACTTTGCCTGTACGGTTACAATCCCGTCTATTATTGTAACTTTTGCTGGAAAAGTTACGTTTAGAGCTTTTCCTTTAAGAGTAAGGTTACCGCTTACCATTTTATTTGCTCCTTTTATAGTAGCTTCATCATTAGGTTCTAATGAAGTAACTTTTGTAATTTTAAAATCTGCGGTCGGATATTTTTCTACATCAAAAAAGTCAGCGTTTTTCAAATGAGCTTCTAATTGTAAGTATTGCGCACCCTCTTCTGTTACTGATGCCGGATCTACTTTAATTGACTGCATATTCATTGTAAAGTCACCTGCTGTAAGTTCTCCATTCTTAACTGATAATTCACCTGAACTAAGGGTGAGTGTACCCCAGCGTGGAAAAACTCCTCCTTTATGAAATGCTTTCCACCCCACTTTAGATGTTTCTAAGTTTACAGCTGATATTTCTCCTTTTTTTTCAGCAGCCTGTTGTTCTTTTGTTGTTTCACTTTCTCCGCATGCCATCAAGAATAAAGCAAGGGCAAGGAATGTCAGGACATTTAATTTTTTCATTTTAACGAGTTTAATTTGTTTTAAAATAATCATCTTTTTTTTTAACTTTAAAGTGCAAAATTATTTTTCCTATTCTTATACGGCAATAGCTAAATAAAGCTATTTGTAACATCCTGTGTACAAATACTGAGCACGGAAAAAGTATTGAATTGATGTTGGAAATCCTTTGCTGCCACTGTTCAGGCTGCAATATAAATTATGGATATTTTGAAAATTTTGCCATGTCTTAAAAAAGAAAAATCTGCAATTTAAAATTGCAGATTTTATATGCTTTTTCTACTGCTGAGGAGAATCTCCTTTGGTCTTGTTGCGAAATTTATTAGCATATCTAAACCGTTTGTCAGAAGAGTAAGGTTGAAATTAGAGACGTTCTTTACTTTATATAACCTGCCTGTAAATGCCAAAGTGCCACTTCCAACAGTAGGAAGAATTATATTTGCATCAGAAGTTCCTACATAAGATACATAAATAAAGCGTATAAAAGGAACTTATCTATTTATAAGCAGCTTCAAAAGAGTTGTTTACCGTCAACGTAGAGGCGGGGTTTGTGTATTTATCCCAACTTAGGAATAAACAAATGATGAGAAAGCAATCATACTGAGAACTAAAACGTATTTCTTCATAAAATTTAATTTAAACAGTCTTAGTAGGAGTTAGATACTCTTAATAACTAAAGTAACCAATGTATTATTTTTTTTGTGTTTTCAGAATCATTTTGCAAAACTATACTTAAGTGGTTTTTTTATGATAAAAGATGACTACCCAACTACTCCTTTGCTTTTGTGGATTGATTATTAGGATAATATAAATGGAAATTTTCATATAAATCTTATAAATGCTTGAATTCAATGTTTACTTTAAAATATCTTTAAATTTACTTTGCAATTTTTGATACGGCAGTAATCATATTTTCTTCTTAAAAGAAGTATTTGAAATTTATTTCATGAATCAGCTGATAAGAAACTTTTGCAAACTTGTGTAATATCAACAGATTTTGCATCGCATTCTACTAGTTCTGATGAAAGTAAAACAATTTGAATATCCTTTGCAGATACAAAGGTGAAGATGCAGCTGAATTTACACTTCCTGAAATAATAAATTACTTCTTTAAACCCGATAATTTACCTGATAAGTAACAATAGAGCTCATAGCACTGAGTAAAAGATTAGACTTATTTAAAAACGGAACGCTTAAAAAGTGAAGGGGTTTAAAAATATAAAATATCCAAAAGTAATTTCTTTAAAAGCCTCTTTCCTAATTTTGAGGGGTGTCCATCTTATTTTAACAAAATAAGATGACGCAGCTAATACAAACTGGTATTAGAGAATTTTATCAATAATTCCTCTTTTGAATTTTCACTTACATCTACTGTGTTGACTCGATCCCTTCATAAAAGTAATATAAAACTACTTAATAGGGTGTGTTTATATTAAAAATAGCACTATTTAGCTATTGTACCCCACAATCTTTGAAAATAATTTTGCATCGTTAAAGTTTGGCTAAACAATTCAACTAAAAAATTTGTGGGGAAGAGACCTCTAAAAAATTAATCAAAACATATGAAAAAACAATTATTGTGCATTGTACTGGGAATTTTTATATTCCCAATGAATGTTTTTGCACAAACCCTTATAAAAGGTAAGGTTACAACATTAAAAGGCGAAGGAGTTGGCGCTGCTTCTGTGAATGAAAAAGGAACGGATAAGGCAGCTGTTACTGATCAAAACGGAGATTTTCAGATGCTAGTTTCCGATCAGGATACCTTAATTATTAATGCAGCAGGTTATGAAACGAAAGAAGTAGTGACAACGAAGGAATTTATGATAATAAGCTTATCAGAAAAGATAATGAATGTGGAAGGGGTGGCATTGGTTGGAACCCGTGGTAAAGCCCGTTCTGCCGTTTTGACGCCGGTTCCTGTTGATGTGATCAAGATTAATCAGCTAACCATGCCTACTGCAAAAATGGATCTGACTTCAATTTTGAATGCGGCATCACCTTCTTTTAATTTTAATAAACAGACCGGATCAGACGGGGCAGATATGATAGATCTAGCTACGCTGAGAGGATTGGGGCCGGACCAGACATTAGTTTTGGTAAACGGAAAACGCCGCCATCAGACTGCCTTTGTTGCTATTGTAGGTACAAGAGGAAGAGGTAACTCAGGAACAGACTTAAACGCAATCTCCGAATCTTCTATAGACCGTGTTGAGATTCTGCGTGACGGAGCATCCGCACAGTACGGATCTGATGCCATTGCAGGAGTAATCAACTTAATATTGAGAAAAGATGTTGGTGTTTTAAATTTGAATGCCGGATATTCTGGCTATTATGATCCCAGAAACAATACCTATTACGGAAAAGAACTGGGGCAGTACCGCCACGCAGGCGCAATAGATGGGAATGCTTTTTCTTTAGGTGCAAATTATGGTATTGCCCTGGGAAAGAGTAAAGGATTCATTAATTTCTCAGGAAATTTTTTGACCAGCGGTAAAACATTCAGACAGAATCTGAATACAGATTTAAACTCGAAAGACGGACTTCCCATAAACAGGGTCAGAAGATCTACCGGAGACGGTTCAGTAATTTCCGGCGGATTAATGTATAATATGGAACTTCCTGTTGCAGGTACAAAGACGGTTATTTATTCATTTGGGGGAGGAAATATGAAAGCCTCTGATACTTATGCATATTCAAGAAACTTATCACAGCATCCAGAGCGTTTCCCGGATGGTGCTGCAGGAAATCCAATTTTACAGGCCACACGGGATGGCGAAACTTATTTTGATCCTATTATACAGACAAAAATCCAGGATATATCTTTTGCAGCAGGAATAAAGGGCGTATGGGGTAAAGACTGGAATTGGGACTTAAGCAATACACTGGGGCGAAATAATTTTCATTTTTATGGAGATAAAACTTTTAATGCTTCACTGGGTGCGGAAAAGACACATTTTGATGACGGGGGTTTCTCATTTCTGCAGAACACTGTTAACTTCAACATAAGCAAAGCAATTCCGGGTGTCGCATCAGGATTAAATTTAGCTTTCGGTCTAGAACACAGATATGAAAATTATAAAATCTATGCCGGAGAAAAAGATTCATATTCTAATTATAACATTAATAAGGCCACAGGCTCTCAAGGTTTTCCAGGTTACCAGCCAAATGATGTCGTTAATGCAGGAAGATCAAATGTTGCAGCTTACGTTGATGCAGAATTGGATGCTTCAGATAAATGGTTAATTGGTGTTGCCCTTAGAGCAGAAAATTACAGTGATTTTGGGTTTACAAGCAACTACAAACTGGCAACCCGTTACAGGCTGACCAAAAATTTCAACGTCCGCGGATCGATAAGTACGGGATTCCGTGCACCGTCGCTACAGCAGATCAACTACAGTAGCAGTTTTACAAATATTCAGGGCGGTAAAATTTTTGAAGTTAAGCTTGCCCCGAATTACAGTCCGATTACGAAAGCAGCGGGAATTCCTGATCTGAAACAAGAAAAATCTGTTAATGCAAGTTTAGGATTTTCATGGAAGCCGGTTTCTGCAGTTACTGTAACCTTAGACGGTTACCGAATTAATATTAAAGACAGGGTCGTGCTATCCGGCCAGTTTAATGAAAGTATTCCGTCTTTAAAACCTATTCTGAACGAACTTCATGTTTCCATGGTACAGTTTTTTGCTAATGCAGTGAACACTACAAATTACGGGCTGGATCTCGTGGTAGATTACACCAAACGGTTTGACAACAAAAGTTTAAAGGTTTTATTTACCGGAAATATCAACCACCTGAAGATTGACAAAATTAATATTCCAAGTGCTTTGAGCGGAACTTATGAAAACCAGCAGGCATTTTTCAGTGACAGGGAACAGGCTTATCTTAAAGCAGCTGCACCTCCTGTAAAACTGGGTTTAAACTTAGATTACGGTTTTGGCAAATGGATGGTAGGAACGCATTTCCTGTACTACGGCAAAATTTCCCTTTTAGGATACGGTTACGCAAATACCTATCCGCCACTGGTGGCATTGGATAATGATCCGGACAGGATGGTTTTGGAACAGCTTAATTATTCCGGTAAAATGGTAACCGATATTTATGCTTCATACAAAATCTCTAAAAGAATGACAATATTTTTAGGTGCAGATAATGTGTTCAATATTCATCCGGATTACGGGTATGTGAAGGGTGCGAAGCTTTCTGCCTATGATACTGAAACCGGAGGTGCATGGGATTCAGTACAGATGGGCTTTAACGGACGAAGAGTGTTTACTAAGATTGCATTTAATTTCTAAAGACAATGGAGTTAATCGAGCAGACCAAAAGCTGTACAGAGGAAAACCACCCGGAAAAAAAATTTCATCAAGGCTGTATTATAATTTTAGCAATGATGCATATAATTACCAGCAAAAGAACAATAATAAGCTTATTTTCTATTGTATAACAGCAACACCTATTATATTATTAACATTACCAAAAGTGTTGGATAATGTTAAACCTGATTTAGAGGGTAGCTATACTAAAAATGATAATGAAATAATTGAAACCATAAAGAAATCAAAGCGATTAGATAAATTTTCTGCAGGCCACCCTTACGTGTTGAAAGGAGTTGCTGTCAACACAAAATATTCCATGAGTGAAGAAGCGCGGCTGAAAGAATTTGAATTAAAAAATGAAATAAAATATTTAAAAGACTATGTATTGATGAATCGAAGGGCGACAGATTACTTATAACCTGTGATATTCCTTCGAAATCAAAACAGGACATTTAGAAATCAAAACTAGTAAAATTTTCGATCGATGATAAAAGAATTGGTTGAAGCAAGAAGGGATAATGAGCGTTGGTTATTTACCAGCCATCTTTTTCGTTATTGAATATAATTGAATAATTGGTGCAGAGGAAAGTGTTTTTGATTTTTTCAAAAACACTTTTTTATATCCGCAGGCTTTTTAAAGCTTTAATTCTATACGTGTTCCCCTATTAGGTGCAGAAATAACTTTCAATTCTCCATGTATTATTTTGGCTCTATGTGCCATGTTGGAAAGCCCATTGCCCCCGCTTTTACTACCTGAGTCAAATCCTTTTCCATCATCAGCCACCACAAGTATAATGGTGTTATTCTGTGTGGTAAGACTAATCCAGATATTCTTTCCATCGGCATATTTTGCAGCATTATTTAACGCTTCCTTGTAAATCAGATAAAAATTACGCCTTTTTGCCATAGACATTTTTCTTTTCAAAAGTCCTTCGTCAAAATCAAAATGAAGAATATATCCTTTAGCTTCAAACAGCTGATAAGCATGTTCACGCATTCTGTTTACAATACTTTCGAATGCATCATACTCATGATAGATATTCCACACAATATCGCTCATGGACTCCATAATCTCGGTAGCATTATCTGTAATTTTGTGCAGGAGCGGCTCCCGGTCAAATGAAGGGGTTGAATTCTGCTCTTGTACAATCTTCGAATATATCGCAATAGTACTTAAAGAAGAGCCAACCTCATCATGCAGATCGCGTGCAATTCGGTTCCTTAAATCATTTTCCCTTCTTATTTGTGATAGCCTGAAAAGATGAAGTCCATACAATAAAGCGCCAATGCTAATGACACTTAAAATGTAAAACCACCAGGTTTTATACCACGGCGGAATTATTATTAATTGTAAAGAGGCATATTTATTTCCCCATCCGGTTGTACCATAATTGGCCTGAACTTTAAAATGATATTCACCAGGATCTAAATTTGAATAAGTAGCTTCTCTGGCAGTCCCCGCATAAATATAGCCGCGGTCAAAACCATCCATCATATATCTGTATCTGATGTTCCCGGGTTTTCGGTAATCCATTGCAGCAAACTGGAAAGTAAGAACATTCTGATTGTATTTTAACCTTATTTCTTTAGCTGAATTTAAATCAACCTTAAGAACGGAACTGGTATCACTGGGAATCACTTGCTTATTAAAAAGCCGAAACTCCGTAAAAACTACTGATGGCGGATCCAGAGGTTTTATTGTTTGTGGATCAAAATAATTAATCCCGTTCATTCCTCCAAAAAATAATAAACCGTCAGTAGTCTGCGCAAAAGCATAGCGGTTAAATTCATTGCTCTGAAGTCCATCATCTACAATAAAATTCTGGAATGAGTTCTTAGCAGGATCAAAATGGGATATTCCTTTATTAGTGCTTATCCACAGTTTGCCCTGTCTGTCAGTGAGGATTCCATAGATGACATTATTGGGAAGACCATTCTTGGTGTTAAACCTGGAAAAATTCTTGGTTTGCTTATCAAGACGGTTTAGGCCACCACCTTTTGTACCTATCCATAAGTATTTTGCAGGGTCGTGAGAATCATTACGTAGGGAGAGAATATAATTATTGCTAAGAGATGTTATATTCTTGGAATTATGTGAATAATTTCCAATCATTTTTCCCTTCATCATATCAAAGCTAAAAAGCCCATCAGTAGTACCTAACCAAAGTATCTTGCCATCCTGATAAATCTGTTGCAGAAAATCATAATCATAAAGTGCTTTACGAGCGGGAAATTCGAATGAACTGAATTTTCCTGTAGAGGGCTCAAAATTGATCAGAAACCCTTTGTAACCCATCCAGATATTATTTTTATCATCACAATATATCGGAAAAGGGATGTCATTTATATTTTTATATGGCAAAGGAATTTTAATGGAATGACGGGTTTTCAGGTTGTATTTAAGAAGATTTCCTTTTACCCCTAAATAAATATAATTTCCGCTATCTTTTGCGAAAGAAGAGACATTAATCTTTGGGTATTCTTTTTTAAGTGCTTGAAAGTCCAGATAATTAAAAATTTCAGCATCCTGATTTTTATTTAATTTAATTGTATTAAAGGTGTTGGTATATATTTCATTTTTCTTATCAATGACCAACTGATAGATGGCCTTGCCAGGAAGAATATGCTGAAATAATTCGGCTTCCGGATCATATTTTAAAACACCATAACCTCCCGATGCGATCCAGACAACCCCTGTTTTATCACAATAGAAATATTTCAATGATGAGACAGCCAGATCCTGACCTGGTATATTCGAGGTCAGATTTTGAATTCTGCCTGTTTTTAAATTAAGAAGGGTAATTTTCTTATCATGGGAAAGCCATAAATTCTGTTCTTTGTCAATAACTGTGCAGATCTGATAGGTGTTATAGTTGTAAATTTTTACCGGATTATTAAATTCATAGTCTGCAAACTGAATGATATCTCTGTTGTTAAGCAATAATCTTTTACCAGCTTTATCTTCTATAAGCTCCGGAACAAACGTATGATCATTCGAGATAAATTTATAGCGTTCAAGTAAGGTATATTTATTTGTTTTAGCAGTAAACAGCACCTGCCATACTTTATCAGTGGTTGTAATGAAAATTCTGTTTCGACTGTCTATGAAAAGTCCCTGAGGTGCAGATTTTTCTTTTTGAAGTTCAGCCTGTTGATTTATTTTTATGCGAACAAATTCTGCACGGTAGTGTATTTTGGAACTTTCCTTGGTGCCATCAGGAACATGCTCAGCGAATATCTTCATTCTTTCGATCCCATCGCGTGTTTTGATCCAAATGGCACCGCTTTTATCCCCGGATATCTGGATAATATTGTTGGAGTGGAGACCAGGGCCTTTAGTATGCTGAAAATGCGTAAAAGTATTATTTTCCGGATCGAAAAGATCTATTCCGCTGTTCCTCGTGCCAATTAAAATCCGTCCTTTAGCGTCCTGAAAAATACAGGTTATGTCATCGCTTATTAATGTGTTTGGATTATCCTGATCATGATGATAAACAACAAACTTATAACCGTCAAATCTATTTAATCCATCTCCTGTCGCAAACCACATAAAACCTTTTTTGTCCTGCATAATGCCGCTTACAAAACCCTGTGAAAGTCCATTATTAATTCCAAGTGAATAAAAACTTACAGATTTTACAGTCTGTTGTGCCCAGGTCTGGACTGGATAGAGAAGACAAACAATAACAATACAGAAAGCCAACCGTAAGGTTTTGTTTATCGCAAATAAAAAAGGAAAGACTATCATGAAAAAAATGGGATAATGGTCTGATTAAATACATTTTTTAACAATGAACGAAACGGTTTGTTTGTTATCTAAATTTAATTAAAGATACGTAAAAATTCTTTTATTATAATTAAGTTAATGTTGATAATGAAGAAAGAAATATAAATTATACCTGTTGTGCATTTAGTGAAAATAGAAAAAAGATGGTCCATTTCTGTGAAAAGGTCATTAACACGTGCCACCCAAGTATCTGTAGAGATATTAACCGTAGCTAAAGAAAAGGTGATGTTTAATTTTGGCAACCAGTTTATTTAAATATTGAAATTCTATTTCTTCACTTTATAAAATCAGATAGTTTCTCTAAATCAATTAAAATTTGAAAACAATATTTTGCTATAGATCTTAATGCCATCTATTCCATCTTACTAAATTTTTTCTTTGTAAGATCTTTAGAACACTTTCACTAATTCAAGATAATTGTCTAGCGGGATTGATTCTTTTTGTTTAACATATAAAATAATACATCAATTATGTGTTATTTGTTTTTTGTAACTTTGCTGTATGGAAAAGTCACAAAGCATTCAAGGCTTTTATCAATATTATAGCAGCCTTGTTCC
>Ga0153980_1000572_pt1 | contig 16571 bp, 13 predicted proteins | sample TSGA064MetaG_FD_104722 | JGI IMG/M metagenome (GOLD analysis project Ga0153980, IMG submission 104722) | Attine ant fungus gardens microbial communities from Georgia, USA - TSGA064 MetaG | ecosystem: Host-associated > Fungi > Mycelium > Unclassified | place: USA: Georgia, Magnolia Springs State... | reverse complement strand
GTCGATGTGGTCGGGGAAACGGTTAACACCATGTCGGCCTCGCGCAGCTACCAGGCCAACGTTGAAGTACTGAATACCGTGAAACAAATGATGATGAAAACCCTGACCATGGGTCAATAAGGAACAGGCAGATGGGCATTACCGTTGGCGTTAATGAGTCACTTGATAACACAGCTATTACCTCGTCGTCGTCGACTACCGATACCTCGGCAGCCGACCTGCAAAGTAACTTCCTGACCCTGTTGGTCACGCAGTTGAAAAACCAGGACCCGACGAATCCGATGGACAACAGCCAGCTGACTACCCAGCTGGCCCAGATCAACACCCTGAGCGGTATTGAAAAACTGAACACCACGCTGGGATCGATTTCCGGCCAGATCAACAGCGGACAGTCTTTGCAGGCTTCCACGCTGATTGGTCACGGCGTGATGGTCGATGGCTCGCAGGTGCTGGTTGGCAGCAGCCAGACGACGCCGTTCGGCCTTAGCCTGACGCAGGCCTCCACGGCGACTACGGCAACTATTTCTGATTCGTCCGGCAAAGTGGTGCAAACCATCAACCTGGGCGCGCTGAGTGCCGGTGTCCATACCTTCTCATGGGATGGTTCACAGGCTGATGGCACCACGGCAACAGACGGTAAATACAGCGTGGCTATCAGCGCCAGCAACGCCAGCGGTCAGCTGGTCGCGCAGCCGCTGAACTATGCATTAGTTAATGGGGTTACTAACGACACCAGCGGTGCCGTTCTGGACCTCGGCACGATGGGTACGACCACCGTCGCGAATGTTCGTCAGATTATTTAACTTAACCCCAATTCAGGAATACACAGATGGCATTTTCTCAGGCAGTCAGTGGCTTAAACGCCGCCTCCAGCAACCTTGACGTTATCGGCAACAACATCGCCAACTCCGCAACGGTGGGTTTTAAATCCGCTACCGTTTCCTTCGCCGATATGTTCGCGGATTCTAAAGTGGGCCTGGGCGTAAAAGTGGCTGCGGTAACGCAGGACTTTAACGACGGTACCACCACTTCCACCAGCCGTGGCCTGGATGTGGCGATCAGCCAGTCTGGCTTCTTCCGTATGACCGACAGCAGCGGCGCGGTGTCCTATACCCGTAACGGCCAGTTTACCCTGGACGCCAACCGCAACATCGTTAACGCCAACGGCCTGCAGCTGACCGGCTATCCGGCAACCGGTACGCCACCAACCGTGCAGACCGGTGCTAACCCGGTTGCGCTGAGCATCCCAACAACGGCGATGGCGGCTAAATCGACCTCTACCGCAGCGCTGGTGGCGAACCTGAACTCTACCGACAGCGTGCCGACTACCACGCCGCTGGATATTAACAATACGGCTTCTTACAACAGCAAAGCGTCAATGACCACCTATGACTCGCTGGGTAACGAGCATAACCTGAACCTTTACTTCACCAAGACCGGCGACAACGCCTGGACCGTGAACGTGAAGGATGGCAGCGCAGCGGATCCAACGGCGGACGTGGGCACCTTTAACATGTCCTTTAACACCAGCGGTCAGCTGACCTCCACGGCAACCCAGTCGGTATCGCTGGCGGGCCTGAACGGTTCAGCCGCGACGACTTTCTCGCTGGATATGACCGGCAGCCAGCAGCAGAACACCGGCACCACAACGTTTGGTAACCCAACGCAGGATGGCTACAAGCCGGGCGACCTGACCAGCTACCAGATTAACAACGACGGCACCGTAGTCGGCAACTACTCCAACGAGAAAAGCCAGACTCTGGGGCAGATCGCGCTGGCTAACTTTGCTAACCCGGAAGGCCTGAAGTCTGAAGGTAACAACGTCTGGTCTGCAACCGCGTCTTCTGGTCAGGCACTGATTGGTCTGGCAGGCACCGGTAACCTGGGCACCCTGACCGCAGGCGCGCTGGAATCTTCCAACGTTGACCTGAGTAAAGAGCTGGTAAACATGATCGTGGCACAGCGTAACTATCAGTCCAACGCCCAGACCATCAAAACTCAGGACCAGATCCTCAACACCCTGGTCAACCTGCGTTAATTCGGCTAACAGGGGAGTCCTATGGATCACGCGATATATACAGCAATGGGGGCGGCAAGCCAGACCCTCGAACAGCAGGCAGTTACGGCCAACAACCTGGCCAACGCCTCAACGCCGGGCTTCCGTGCGCAGCTTAACGCGCTGCGTGCCGTGCCGGTGCAGGGCCAGTCGCTGCCAACCCGTACGCTGGTCACGGCTTCAACGCCGGGATCGGATATGACGCCAGGCGCGATGGACTATACCGGACGCTCGCTGGACGTTGCTGTTCGTCAGGATGGCTGGCTGGCGGTGCAGGCGGCAGATGGCTCTGAAGCCTACACCCGCAACGGCAACATGGAGTTAAACCCGGCCGGGCAGCTCACCATTCAGGGCAAGCTGGTCATGGGCGACGGTGGACCGATCGCCGTGCCGCAAGGGTCGGAAATCACCATTGCTGCTGACGGAACGATTACCGCGCTGAACCCGGGCGATCCGCCGAACGCCACTGTGCAGCTGGGACGGCTGAAGCTGGTGAAAGCCACCGGCTCGCAGGTGACTCGCGGTGACGACGGCCTGTTCCGTCCCACCGGTGGGGCACAGACATTGCAGAGCGACCCGACCATTCAGGTGATGCCTGGCGTGCTGGAAGGCAGCAACGTCAGCTCTACCCAGACCATGGTCGATATGATCGCTAACTCACGCCGCTTCGAGATGCAGATGAAAGTTATCTCCAGCGTCGATGAAAATGAACAACGCGCTAACCAGCTGCTGTCAATGAGCTAAGTGCAGAGGAATACAACATGATTAACTCTTTATGGATTGCCAAAACCGGTCTTGACGCTCAGCAAACCAATATGGACGTCATTTCGAACAACCTGGCAAACGTTAGCACCAACGGCTTTAAACGCCAGCGTGCCGTGTTTGAAGACCTGATGTACCAGACCATTCGTCAGCCTGGCGCGCAGTCTTCTGAGCAGACGACACTGCCTTCCGGTATGCAGATGGGTACAGGTACGCGTCCGGTAGCGACAGAACGTCTGCACACCCAGGGTAACCTGAACAAAACCGACTCATCGAAAGATGTGGCGATCAGCGGTCAGGGCTATTTCCAGGTGCAGATGCCGGACGGCACGCTGGCCTATACCCGCGACGGCTCTTTCCAGACTGACCAGAACGGCCAGCTGGTGACCAACGCCGGTTTCCCGGTGCAGCCTGCGATTACTATCCCGGCTAACGCACTGAGCATGACTATCGGCCGTGACGGCGTGGTCAGCGTAACGGTGCAGGGCCAGACTCAGCCGACGCAGGTTGGTCAGCTGACGCTGAGCACCTTTATTAACGATGCCGGTCTGGAAAGCAAAGGTGAAAACCTTTACCAGGAAACGCAGGCATCCGGTGCGCCAACGGACAGCACGCCAGGCAACAACGGCGCGGGCCTGCTCTATCAGGGCTATGTCGAAACCTCTAACGTTAACGTTGCCGAGGAACTGGTAAGCATGATTCAGACGCAGCGCGCCTATGAGATCAACAGTAAGGCAATCAGCACATCCGATCAGATGCTGGCCAAGCTGACTCAGCTGTAAGTAAAACAGCAGTAACGGCCGGGTTCGCCCGGCTCTGATAAAAGTTTTCATTCATTATTAAAGGTTAATTCCATGGCGAAGCAAATCTCAATGCCTGGACGCTTGTTGGTAGCCTTAGCGCTGCTGACGCTTAACGGTTGTGCTTTAGTTCCACGTAAGCCTCTGGTGGAAGGTTCGACAACGGCCCAGCCGCTGCCTGCTTCGCCACCGGTTGTTAACGGTTCCATTTTTCAGGGCGTGATGCCAATGAACTACGGCTACCAGCCGCTGTTCGAGGATCGTCGTCCACGTAATATTGGCGATACGCTGACCATTACCCTGCAGGAAAACGTCAGTGCCAGTAAGAGTTCCACCGCGTCTGCGGGACGCGACGGCAGTGCCACTGTGGGCCTGACCGCCGTACCAAGCGCGTTGACCGGCCTGCTGGGCGGCGACAAAGCTACGCTGGATGCCAGCGGCAAGAATACTTTTGCAGGTAAAGGCGGCGCTACGGCGAACAACACCTTTACCGGCACCATCACCGTGACCGTGAACCAGGTTCTGCCGAACGGCAACCTGAAAGTGGTCGGTGAGAAACAGATTGAGATTAACCAGGGTACGGAATTTATCCGCTTCTCGGGCGTGGTCAACCCACGCACCATCAGCGGCAGCAACAGCGTAATTTCGACCCAGGTGGCGGATGCCCGCATTGAGTACGTCGGCAACGGCTATATCAATGAGGCACAGACGATGGGCTGGCTGCAACGGTTCTTCCTGAACCTGTCACCATTCTAAGAGGTTAAAATGCGTAAGATTATTCGATTCACCCTGCTGCTGCTGACCGCTATCAGCGCCTTCGCCCACGCCGATCGCATTCGCGATTTGACCACGGTTGGCGGCGTACGCGATAACTCGCTGATCGGTTACGGTCTGGTGGTTGGCCTGGACGGGTCTGGTGACCAGACCACCCAGACGCCGTTTACCACGCAGAGTTTGAACAACATGTTGTCGCAGCTGGGTATTACTGTCCCAAGCGGCACCAACATGCAGCTGAAAAACGTGGCGGCGGTGATGGTCACCGCCAAGCTGCCAGCGTTCGGCCGCCAGGGGCAGGTGATTGACGTGGTGGTTTCCTCAATGGGTAACGCGAAGAGCCTGCGCGGCGGTACGCTGCTGATGACGCCGCTGAAAGGCGTCGACAACCAGGTTTACGCCCTGGCTCAGGGTAACATTCTGGTCGGCGGTGCGGGTGCTTCAGCAGGCGGCAGCAGCGTGACGGTAAACCAGGTTAACGGTGGTCGCATCACCGGCGGTGCCACCATTGAACGCGAGCTGTCGAATAACTTCGGCACCTCTAACGTCATTAACCTGTTCCTGAATGAAGAAGACTTCAGCATGGCGCAGCGCATCGCTGATGCGATTAACGGTCGCTACGGCTCAGCCCAGGCGCTGGATGGCCGTACCGTGCAGGTGCAGGTTTCTGCCAACGGCACTTCCCAGGTTCGCCTGCTGGCCGATATCCAGAATATCGATGTGTCGGTGCCGATTCAGGACGCGAAAGTGATTATCAACTCGCGTACCGGCTCGGTAGTCATGAACCGCGAAGTGATGCTCAGTTCCTGCGCTATCGCTCAGGGCAATCTGTCGGTCACGGTTAACCAGCAGCAGAACGTTAGCCAGCCGAACACGCCGTTTGCGGGTGGCCAGACGGCAGTGACGCCGCAAACGCAGATCGATTTACGTCAGAGCGGTGGCGCACTGCAAAGCGTTAACGCCAGCGCCAATCTGAACAGCGTGGTTCGCGCACTGAACGCACTGGGCGCTACGCCAATCGACTTAATGTCTATCCTGCAGTCAATGCAGAGCGCGGGCTGTCTGCACGCCAAACTGGAAATTATCTGATGAGCGATACCCAGTCTCTGATGGGAGCCGCGTATGACAGCGGCGCCCTGAACACCCTGAAACGTCAGGCCAGCAGCGACCCGAAAGCGCATGCGCGGGAAGTTGCAAAGCAGGTAGAAGGGATGTTTGTACAAATGATGTTGAAAAGCATGCGTCAGGCGCTGCCGCAGGATGGCCTGCTGAGCACTGAACAGACGCGTCTTTATACGTCCATGTACGATCAGCAGATTGGGCAGCAGATCGCCTCTAAAGGACTGGGCCTGGCCGACATGATGGTCAAGCAAATGGAGCAGGCGCAGTCGCCCGATGAAAAAGCGGGCACCGTGCCGATGATGCTGGACAAAGACTTTATCAACACGCTGCCGCCGCTGGCGATGGAACAGATTGTGCGTAAGGCCGTACCGCGCTTACCAGCACCTGCGGACACGCCGCTCAGCGGCGACAGCAGCGACTTTATCGCCAAACTGTCACAGCCGGCCATCGAGGCCAGCGCCGGTACCGGTATTCCTCATCACCTGATCCTGGCGCAGGCCGCGCTGGAGTCTGGCTGGGGACAGCGCCAGATCATGACCGCTGAAGGCAAGCCGAGCTACAACCTTTTTGGTATCAAAGCGACGGGCAGCTGGCAGGGCAAAACCACGGAAATCACCACCACCGAATATGAGCACGGCGAAGCGAAAAAGGTAAAAGCCAAATTCCGCGTTTACGACTCTTATTTCGATGCGCTGAACGACTACGTAAAACTGATTGCCAATAACCCGCGCTATCAGGCGGTTACCACGGCGGCGACGCCGGAGCAGGGCGCGAAAGCGTTGCAGGCCGCAGGCTACGCAACCGATCCAAAATATGCGCAGAAGCTGGTGGGAATGATCCAGCAATTTAAAAATATGGGCGAAAAGGTCGTGAAGGCTTACACCCAGGATCTGGGCGATTTGTTCTGATTTCTCGCTCAAGTTTGCGTTAATTTTGCCGATAACTTTGTAAAGCCGGATTTGCGTTAACGCAGGCCGGTAACCGATTGTACTGCCGGGCCGTGCTGAGCCAGGGTGATAAGGAACCGACATGTCTAACTTAATTAATACCGCTATGACCGGTATCAACGCCGCTTCGGCCGCGTTGAGCACCACCAGTAACAACATTAGCAATTACAGCGTTGCCGGCTATTCACGTCAGACAACGGTTCTGGCTCAGGCAAGCAGTACGCTGAACGGTACGCAGTATTATGGTAACGGCGTTTCGGTTGCCAGCGTCAACCGCGAGTACGATGCGTTTATTACTAACCAGTTGCGCAGCGCCAGCACCCAGTCCAGCGCGTTGACCACGCAGTATAGCCAGATGTCGAACATTGACGATATGTTCTCCGGCACTACCAATACGCTGTCGACCACCGTGCAGGATTTTTTCTCTTCCCTGCAAACGCTGGTCAGTAACGCTTCTGACTCCTCGTCGCGTCAGGCAGTATTGGGCAAGGCAGATGGCCTGGTAAACCAGTTCAAAGTGACCGATACCTATCTGCGTAACGCGGACAGCAGCCTGAGCACCTCGATCACTTCCAGCGTCGACCAGATCAACGGCTACGCCAAACAGATCGCCAATATCAACCAGCAGATCACCAAGCTGAAAGGCGCGGGCGCGGGTAACTCCCCTAACGATCTGCTGGATCAGCGCGACCAGTTGGTCAGCGATCTGAACAATATTGTCGGCGTGACCGTCAGTCAGCAGGATGGCGGCAGCTACAACATCAGCATCGGCAACGGTATTTCGCTGGTACAGGGCGACAGCTATAACAAACTGGCCTCTGTCTCTTCCAGCGCCGATCCAACACGTAAAGTAGTGGCGACCGTGGACTCCACCAGCGGTAAAACCACTGAAATTCCCGATAGCCAGATTACAACCGGCTCGCTGGGCGGTCTGCTCGCTTTCCGTAGCGACCTGGATACAACCCGTAACCAGCTTGGCCAGATGGCGATGGCGCTGGGCGACAGCTTCAACACCCAGCACGAAGCGGGCTATGACAGCAACGGCGATGCGGGCGAAGCTTTCTTTAACCTTGGCGGCCCGTCCGTCACGGCAAATACAAAGAATACCAGTACGGCTTCCGTCTCTGCGGCGTGGACAGATACCAGCAGCGTAAAGGCCTCAGATTATACGGTGAGCTACGACGGCACCAACTGGAACGTCAAGCGCCAGTCCGACAATGCCAGCGTGACCGCCACGGCGGGAACGGACAGCAGCGGTAACCCAACGCTCAGTTTCGATGGCTTACAGCTGACGGTCAGCGGCACGCCTGCGGCGAAAGACAGCTTCCTGGTCAAGCCGGTAGCCAACACCATCGCTAATATGAGCGTGAACATTACCGACGAAGCTAAAGTCGCCGCTGCCGATGCCGATAATGGAGTAAGCAACAACAACAACGCGCAGTCGCTGCTGAATTTGCAGACCAAAGGTGTCATTAGCGGCGGCAGCACGATTACGCAGGGTTATGCCAGCATGGTTGCCACGATTGGCAACAAAACCAGCAACCTGGAAACGACCAGCACCACCCAGACGAACGTGGTAACGCAGCTGACTAACCAGCAGCAGTCCGTTTCCGGCGTCAACCTGGATGAAGAGTATGGCAACCTGACGCGCTACCAGCAGTATTACACGGCGAACGCGCAGATTTTGCAGACTGCCCAAACCATTTTTAACGCGCTGATTGGCGCCGTAAGCTGATTCCTCAGAAGGATAAAATCATGCGCTTAAGTACCACAATGATTTATGACCAGCAGATGCGCGGCATTTCTGATTCGCAGGCCAGCTGGCTGAAGTCAGGTCAACAGTTATCAACCGGCAAACGCGTGGTCAATCCATCGGATGACCCGGTCGCGGCGGCTCAGGCAGTTGTGCTTTCTCAGGCTCAGGCGCAAACCAGCCAGTACAAAACGGCCCGTAACTTCGCTACCAGTAATCTGTCACAGGAAGATACCAACCTGTCTCAGGTAACTAACGTGATTACCCAGGCACAGACGGCGGTTGTTGCGGCGTCTACCGGTACGCTGTCGGACGAAGACCGCTCGACTTATGCGACTACGTTGACCAGCCTGCGCGATCAGCTGATGAACCTGGCGAACTCGACGGATGGTAATGGCCGCTATATGTTCGCTGGCTATAAGTCGGATACCGCGCCTTTTACCCAAGACGCCAGCGGCAACGTGACCTATAACGGCGGCGATACGGCAATCAGCCAGAAAGTGGATGACAGCCGTACTATGGTGACCAACCATACCGGCAGCCAGGTGTTTACCAGCCTGACCAGCAATGCTACGCCAGAGCCGGACGGCAGCGCCAGCGAAGCCAATATTTTTACCACGCTGAATACGGCGATTAACGCGCTGAAGCAGCCGCTGGCAGATGCCGACGGAACCACTAAAGACGCGGCGGCGGCGGATATGGCGAAGGCCAACCGCGGTCTCCGTAACTCGATGAACAACGTACTGAAAGTGCAGTCTGAAGTGGGTACCCAGCTCAGCGAGCTGGATAATATTGAATCTAAAGCTGACGATACCACGCTGAACCAGTCAACCCAGATGAGTAACCTGGTTGATGCGGACTATACCAGTACGATTTCGTCCTACACCATGAAGCAGGCGGCGCTGCAGGCTTCTTATAAGGTGTTCAGCTCAATGTCACAGATGTCACTGTTTAAAATTAATTCTTAGGTTTACCCATTTTGGACGCGCTTAAACCGGGTTCGTCCACCTTTTTCCCGTCTTCAGATTAACCTCCTGACGACGGGATTTTTTTTGCCTGTAATAAACCCCCCTGTTCAAACTGATGCAGCAGCCCGGTAAAAACGGGGCGAGCAACTTTCGCCATCTTCTCGCGCTATGCAGCACTTTCAAACTAATCTTCTGCCATAAAACTAAGTATGAAAATACAAGGCCACAGCCAAACGAAAGGTTTTCACTGGCCGGTAATGCTGGCCCGTTGTCACCTCGCTGGCAGGCAGCTAAAAAAAGCCTCGGCTATCTCGCTGACAGGCGGCTAAAAAAATCTCGGTCTCTTCGCTGGGAGGCAGCTAAGAAAGCCTCGGTCACCTTGCTGGCAGGTAGCTAAAAAAGCCTCGGTTATCTCGCTGGCGGGCAGCTAAAAAAGCCCCGATTATCTCGCTGGCAGGCAGCTAAAAGAGCCTCGGTCACCTCGCTGACAGGTAGCCAAAAAAGCCCCGATTATCTCGCTGGCAGGTAGCCCAAAAAACCTCGGTCACCTTGCTGGCAGGCAGCCAAAAAAAAGCCCCGGTCAGTGACCAGGGCTTTTTATCAGCGGGAACTGCTACGGGCGCGTAGCCGGTGCAGTTGCCTGATGCGTTGCAGCGTGACCGCCCGCAGAACCTTTGCCTTCAAAGTTAAAAGCAGGACGAACCCAGTCGCTGTGACGGGCCGGCTCTTGCTGATAAACCGGCGCTGGCGCTTTGGTCATCGGTGCCGTAGCATGATGCTTGAACGCTGGAGCCGCGGTTTCCGACTGCGCTTTTACCACGCTTTCCGCTGGCGCCGGTGCCTGCTGCACAGGCGCAGCATCGACCGGTGCCTGTGGCTTAGCTGGCGCAGCGGAAGCAAACGATCCGCGCGCAGCTTCAGGCTGGGCAGGTGACTCAGGCGCTGCAGTTGCAGACTGAGCCGGTGCTGCAGGCGTCGCTTCGTGCTGAACCGGTGCCGCAGGCGCGGTCGCTTCAGCCTGAGTCGCTGCTTCGTGCTGAGCCGGTACCGCAGGAGTAGTCGCTTCAGCCTGAGCCGCTGCTACAGGTGCCGCTTCTTGCTGAGCCGGTACCGCAGGCGTAGTTGCTTCAGCCTGAGCTGCTACAGGGGCCGCTTCTTGCTGAGCTGGTACCGCAGGCGTAGTTGCTTCATCCTGAGCTGCTACAGGTGCCGCTTCTTGCTGAGCAGATGCTGCTGGTGCGCTAGCTTCAGGCTGGGCAGAGGCTACTGGCGCAGGCGAGGCCGCAGGTGCAGAAGCATACGTCTGTGCTGCCGCAGCAACAGGTTCGTCGCGGGCGGGCACTGGTGCATGAGGCTCGGTAGTAGTAACAGGTTCTTCCGTTACTTCCGGCGCGTTCAGCACTTCTTCAACCTGACGTGCAGTTTCTGCATTAACATCCGTTGCAGAAGTTACGGCTGGCGTCTGCGCAACCGGCGCTTCTTCAGCCACGCCCTGCGTGCGGATGTCGGCCTGGCCCTGGTCGGCCGGGAAAGCCTGCTGTGCAACAGCTTCAGCCGCTTTTTCGTCAGCGCCCGAAATAACCGCAGGCTCTTCGTTCACCGGAGCGTCGATAGCGTCGGTGCTGTCAGCGATGACCGGTGCTGCAAAAGCCGCGGTCTCAGCAACGGTAGCTGGCTCCTGTCGTGGCTCGGCGATATGCACCGGCTGCGCTTCGTCCTGCACTTCCTGTGACAGCGTTTCAGCGAGGGCGTCTTCATGACCGTAATCCGGCACGACAGACTGCTCGATTTCATTGTCGTCGGAAACGTGCGCTACCGGATAAGAGACCCATACCTTACCTGAAGCCATCTCCGGAGAAGCGGCAGCAAAGGTCAGCGGCATCGGTGACTGATTTGGATAACGCTCGTCACGATAGCGACGACGGCGCTGACCGCTGACGCGCAGATGGCGTGGCGAACGGCGTGAACGACGCGGCATGCTGTTGCTGTCGCGATCTTCATCTTCCGCCTCGGTAACATCTGACGCGTTAGTCAGAGCTGGCTGCTCTTCAGCGGAATCCGGCTCGGCTGGCGCGAAAGAGCGGGCGGCGGTTTGCTCGGCCGTTTCAATACGCACTTTTTGATTGAGCTGGCGCGGCTTGCGACGCGGCATAACCTGCACCGTCTCTTCGCTTTGCTCGGTTGCGGCTTCCGCTTCCATTACCGGTGCGGTTTCAGCAACTTTCTCTTCCTGCGCGGCCAGGCGTTTTTCTTCCTGGCGACGTTTACGTTCAGCACGCTGTTCGCGACGCTGCTGTTGCTGCTCTTCGCGCTGCTGGTTACGCACTTCTTCGCTGACTGGCGCATCTGCCTGTGGCGCAGCAACGTTACGCTTGTTGCGACGATTATCTTCACGCGCTTCCGCGTTTGGATCGATGTCGCGTACCATGCGCTCGTTACGGTTAGAGTTGCGGTCGTTACGGTTGTTGTTGCGATCGTTAGTGCGTTCGCCATTGCGCTCGTTATTACGCTCGTTACGATCGTTGTTGCGTTCGCTACGGTCACCATAACGCTCGCTGTTGTTACGATCGCGGCGGTTATTCTGGCGACGGTTGTTGCGGCGTTCGCTGCGCGGTGGCGCGGCTTCCGGCGCTTTTTCTTCTTCCACTACTGCTTCAGGCTGCGGCTGCTCAACAGGTTTTTCTTCACCCGCGAACATTTTCTTCAGGCCATGAAGGAAGCGACCAACCAGACCAGGCTCATTGCCCGGTGCGGCAACAGCGGCAGGCTGAGGAGCAGCCACCGGCTCGGCTGGCGCAGCAGCTGGCGCTTCCTGCGGTGCAGGTGGCGCATCCGGCATAACAAACGCTGCCAGGGCAGGTTGTTCAGGACGCTTACGCTCGGCGTGCTCTTCTTCAGAAGGCAGCGCCATTTCCGCTTCATGCAGCTTCGGCAGATGATAGCTCAGGGTCTGGGTCTCTTCGCCACTGCGCACGCGCAGTACGGAGTAGTGTGGCGTTTCCATCTGATCGTTTGGCACGATAATGGCGCGTACGCCGCCCTGACGCTTCTCAATAGCGCTCACCGCTTCACGTTTCTCGTTCAGCAGGTAAGAAGCAATCTGAACCGGAACAATCGCGTGGACTTCTTTGGTGTTTTCTTTCAGCGCTTCTTCTTCAATCAGGCGCAGAATGGAGAGCGACAGCGATTCGTTATCGCGAATGGTGCCGGTACCGCTACAGCGAGGACAAACGTGATGGCTTGACTCACCCAGCGATGGGCTAAGGCGCTGACGAGACATCTCCAGCAGGCCGAAGCGTGAAATATGGCTGATTTGAATACGGGCACGATCCTGACGCACCGCTTCGCGCAGGCGGTTTTCTACCGCGCGCTGGTGGCGAACCGGCGTCATATCGATAAAGTCGATAACGATCAGGCCGCCCAGATCGCGCAGGCGCAGCTGGCGGGCGATTTCGTCTGCCGCTTCCAGGTTAGTATTAAATGCCGTTTCTTCGATGTCGCCACCGCGGGTAGCGCGAGCGGAGTTGATATCAATCGCGGTCAGCGCTTCGGTGCTGTCGATAACGATAGAGCCGCCGGACGGCAGGCGCACTTCACGCTGGAAGGCCGACTCGATTTGCGACTCGATCTGATAGTGGCTGAACAGCGGGATTTCACCGGTGTAGAGCTTAATTTTGCTGCTGAAATCCGGACGGCCCAGCGCGGCGATATGCTGGCGAGCCAGCTCCAGCACTTTCGGGTTATCAATCAGGATTTCGCCGATGTCCTGGCGCAGATAGTCGCGGAACGCGCGAACGATGACGTTGCTTTCCTGATGGATCAGAAAGGGAGCAGGGCGGCTGTCGGCGGCTTTTTTGATGGCTTCCCAGTGCTTCATACGGAAGCTCAGATCCCACTGCAGCGCCTCGGCTGACTTGCCAACGCCGGCGGTGCGAACGATAAGACCCATGCCTTCCGGCAGCTCCAGCGCGGAAAGCGCCTCTTTCAGCTCGGTGCGGTCATCGCCTTCAATACGACGTGAAATACCGCCAGCGCGCGGGTTATTTGGCATCAGTACCAGATAGCTACCGGCCAGGCTAATAAAGGTGGTTAACGCTGCGCCTTTATTACCGCGCTCTTCTTTATCGATCTGAACAATGACTTCCTGGCCTTCACGCAGCACGTCTTTAATATTTGGGCGGCCGTGAGAAGAATAGTTAGCAGGAAAGTTTTCGCGGGAGATTTCTTTCAGAGGGAGAAAACCGTGTCTTTCAGCGCCGTAATCAACAAAGGCGGCTTCCAGACTTGGCTCAATGCGGGTAATTTTACCTTTATAGATGTTCGCTTTTTTCTGTTCGTGTCCGGGGCTTTCAATATCCAGATCGTACAGGCGTTGTCCATCCACGAGGGCAACACGCAACTCCTCCTGTTGAGTTGCGTTGATCAACATTCTTTTCATCGTAACTTACTCATTATTCTTACATTAGTGACAAAGCTACGGGCAATAGTAACGCTGGACGCTTCTGACCGATGGCCCCGTGTCTCATCGCAAAGCCGTCAACCTCCCGGTTATCGGCGGCTCAAGGGGCGCAAAATCTCGGTAGCCTGTTTTTCATCTGGAAAACAGCGCATTTATTAAAGAAGGGAAACCGCCAGAACTAACCAGAGTGAACCCATCCCGTCTTGTCGTCCAGGCTGCAACCCGCAGCCCGCTAAATGCCTGATTGCACAATACGTCTTACGCCATTGCTGCGTGTATGGGCTATCCGGCAAAATCTCTTATAACGCTTTTTTCTCGTTTCACAAGGATTAACCAGGAAAACGGAATCATTATTCCATCGCTAAGCTTGTGATAGCAAGGTGACTTTTCCCGCTCTGCGAAGTTTATTCCAGCAATTCAGACGATTTGCAGCGCTTTTCAGCAAATTGCCTAAAAAACAGTCTTAAACTCTGGCAGGATAAGGTCACTGTCAGTTAAGCACAGAAAAAGAAGTGGCGCTATCCTGGCGCTCTATTTAGAATCGCGAACCATGAAAACCAATACTCCTGCAGTACAAATGGTGACGATTTCCGCTGATGAAGCGGGACAGCGCATCGACAATTTTTTACGCACGCAGCTTAAAGGCGTGCCAAAAAGCATGATTTATCGCATTTTGCGCAAGGGCGAGGTGCGCGTTAATAAAGGTCGAATTAAGCCAGAATATAAGCTGGAAGCGGGGGATGAAGTGCGCATTCCTCCGGTACGCGTCGCCGAGCGGGAAGAAGCCGCGGTTTCGCCAAAGCTGGACAAGGTTGCCGCGCTTGCTCACGCCATTATCTATGAAGACGATCATATTCTGGTGATGAACAAGCCATCAGGCACGGCCGTCCACGGCGGCAGTGGGCTGAGCTTCGGCGTGATTGAAGGGCTGCGCGCGCTGCGTCCTGAGGCGCGCTTTCTGGAGCTGGTGCACCGCCTCGATCGCGATACCTCGGGCATTCTGCTGGTGGCCAAAAAGCGTTCCGCGCTGCGCTCGCTGCACGAGCAGCTACGTGAAAAAGGCATGCAAAAAGATTATCTGGCGCTGGTGCGCGGTTCGTGGCCTTCCCATATCAAGGCCGTGCAGGCACCGCTGCTGAAAAATATTCTGCAAAGCGGCGAGCGTATAGTGCGCGTCAGCAGCGAAGGCAAACCGTCGGAAACGCGTTTTAAAGTAGAAGAGCGCTACGCCAAAGCCACGCTGGTAAAAGCCAGTCCGATTACCGGGCGCACACATCAGATCCGTGTCCATACGCTGCATGCGGGTCATCCGATTGCCTTTGATGACCGCTACGGCGAGCGGGATTTCGACGCCCAGCTGGCAGGTACGGGACTCAAAAGGCTTTTTCTGCACGCGGCTGCGCTGAAGTTCACCCATCCTAATACCGGCGAAGTAATGCGGGTTGAAGCTCCGCTGGATGATGAACTTAAACATTGCCTGGCGGTATTAAGGAAAACATCGCCGGATAAGTAACAGGCTGTATTGCAGGCTTTCTCAGATTAATCATTGTTTTTAAGCACGGCGGCTGGCGTCCTCACGTCGAGAACGATTTGCGCATGGAAGCGCGGCTCTCACCACATCTCACTCCAGCGGATTCACGCCCGCCTCACGCAGCATCTCGCAAAGCGCTATCAGCGGCAGTCCCACCAGCGTATTAGGATCGCGGCCGGTTAACCGATCGAACAGCGTTATTCCCAGCCCTTCGCTTTTAAAGCTTCCCGCACAGTTAAGCGGCTGCTCTTTATCAACATAGTTAATGATTTCTTCTTCACTTAATAATCTGAAATCCACGCTAAAGGGTTCACAAATCACCTTCAGGTTATTATTTCGACTGTCAAAAAGTGCCAGCCCTGTATAAAAAATCACGCTGTGCCCGCTGGCCTGACGTAATTGCGCGCAGGCCTTCTCTTTAGTATGAGGTTTTCCGGTTATTTTACCGTCAATCACGCAAACCTGATCGGAGCCTATAATCAAATGGGCAGGGTAGTTAACGGCCAGCGCACGCGCTTTGGCAGCGGCAAGTCGCTGTACTAAATCTGTTGCTGATTCATTGGGTTGTGGTGTTTCATCCACGTCTGGCGCAGCAGTAATAAAAGGCATGCCTAGCTTCTCAAGCAGCACTTTTCTGAAAGGGGAAGTTGAAGCCAGAACCAGCTGTGTCATAATTTTTTCCGGAATAGATAGCGCAGGAGTGCAGGACATTTTAAACTATGCGCCGCACTGGATGCGAATAATGGGTGAAAGATGCTGTAAAACGGCCTTTTTCTTTGACTCTATCTCGTTACAAAGTTAATATGCGCGCCCTATGCAAAAGGTAAAATTACCCCTGACTCTCGATCCGGTTCGCACCGCTCAGAAGCGCCTGGATTACCAGGGCGTTTACACCCCTGAACAGGTGGAGCGTCTTGCCGAATCGGTAGTGAGTGTGGACAGTGATGTAGATTGTACGATGTCGTTCGCGATCGACAATCAGCGTTTAGCCGTGCTGAATGGCACTGCTGCGGTTTCCGTTACGCTGTCTTGTCAACGCTGCGGCCAGTCCTTTCCGCATGCCGTCCACGTAACGTATTGCTTCAGCCCGGTCGTCACTGACGAACAGGCAGAGGCACTGCCGGAAGCGTACGAGCCGGTCAACGTCAACGAGTTTGGCGAAATTGATCTGCTGGCGGTGGTAGAAGATGAACTCATCCTCGCCCTGCCTGTCGTTCCGGTGCATGATTCTGAACACTGTGAAGTGTCCGAGGCGGACATGGTCTTTGGCAAGTTGCCTGCAGAGGCGGAAAAACCAACCCAATTTGCCGGATTAGCCAGTTTAAAGCGTAAGTAATAGGAGTAAGGTCCGTGGCCGTACAACAGAATAAACCAACCCGTTCCAAACGTGGCATGCGTC
>Ga0153980_1000571_pt1 | contig 16581 bp, 19 predicted proteins | sample TSGA064MetaG_FD_104722 | JGI IMG/M metagenome (GOLD analysis project Ga0153980, IMG submission 104722) | Attine ant fungus gardens microbial communities from Georgia, USA - TSGA064 MetaG | ecosystem: Host-associated > Fungi > Mycelium > Unclassified | place: USA: Georgia, Magnolia Springs State... | reverse complement strand
TTTTGGAGAGCTTCTCTCTTCTTCAAAAACGTGTTATCAGTACGGTACCACAGGTCAGCACGTTGTTGGAATGGAGATGTGCAATTCTGCAATTTTGGCTTTCCTTCCCAACAATCTTGCGGTTGAACTGCCACAGGCTGCTTGGAGATTTGTGCTTCTAACCCTCTCAGGTGCATCATAAATATTTTTCATTCAACATATGTGACAGGTAAGCCCCTCTGGATGCAATGTGTTATTATTCACAAAGGCTGAAATGCCATGCTTAGCTGTTGAACAGGATTTACAATGTGGAAGGAAACCCATGAAGAACTCCGAAGGATCAGAACAGGAAGGTAGGTAATTAGTATATCCGTGTACATCTATTCGTCTTGCTTTCTCAAGCAAGACGTATCCCGAGTTGCAACTGGTTACATTGTTCACAAAGGTGGAGACCACTGACGGAGCCGACAGAGAGAGAACCTCCGAGGCTATTGGACTTAAGGATAAATGATTAATTTCAGATGATTGATCTTTGCAACCATCAACTGCCAACAGGAAAAGCGATAGAAGCATGTGCACCACAACGGGAAAAATGTTACAATTGTTAACCACATAAATTTTTCCTGTAACCTAATCCTTGTTTTAGGAGGAAAGCGATAGCATAAGGAGGTAACATGAAAGAGTGGACGGAACTTGAGTTGTTCCAACAAGTAATAAAGTTCAAGGCAGAAATTATCCAAGCAAATCGGAGCAAGGTAAAGATCACCATATTCACGTAAGATAAGCGACACCAGCTGCAATACCGACGCTGAGGCCGAGACCAAGAATCTCCAGAGAAGCAGCGCCACTAGTGTCACCACTGGTAGGGGAAGCAGCAGCAGCGCTACCAGCACTCGTTGTAGAGGCGGCATCAGAGATACTGGAGGTGAGGGGGTACGCAGAGCCGAGAGCCTTTATCTCGAACTCGTCCGATTGAGCATAAATCTAGATGCGAAAACGTTGGGGAATAAAATTAAAGGCAACAAGGAGCACGCACGTCAGTCTGGTTGAGGGTGTTGGCCAAAAGGATGCGGTAGCCAGTGGACGGAGCATAGTCGGATTGTTCCTGAGTAACGAGCTTAGAGCAGTCGGCGTTTTGTTGGATAGAGATGAAGGCCTGGGGACCTGAGAGGACAGAGGGGTTCTGGAAAAACCATGAGATGAGGAGAGCGGGTTTCTACATGACATACGGTGTTGGTCATTAGCACCGTAAAATTGGCAAAGGGGCTTGATCTGCATGTCCAGGTGAGGGTGTTGGCAGACTTTGCAACTAAAGACAAATGATTGTTATTGAGTGACTGCTGAGTAGAAGACACAACTCACCCCACCACAAATTGCTGGCAGGAAGGGTGATTGAGAGGCCCTGGTTCTGAGCAGCAACGAGTCCAACGACGGAGGCAGCACAAGCAAGGAATTTGAAAGCGACCATGGTACACGAACAAAAGAGCGTGGCAGCACTGTATATGGCGGGAAGAAAGGACTGTAGTCGGCAGTTTTCCTTTCCCAGGCCAGTGGCTTCGGCTAATTCCGGATATGTATTGTTTTCCGACAAATGGGCTCATGCACTGGTTACCATTCAGGACATGACATGAACAACTCGCTGCGAGACCGAATTCTGCTTAGGAATGCCTGATTCCGAATTTGAGATTCTCTTGGAGACACCTCGTACAGCGATCAACTTCTCCGACTTGATCAGACTTGTGAGCGATTTCATTTGGATGGTTGGTTTTGCCCCTCGGAATCGTTTTCTGGGTTTTCTGCCCTTCCCTCGTTGGCATTCTGCTAGAAAGAGTCTTCTGTCCCCAAGGCTCGTCCAATTCTTTGAGTAATCCTGGCTCTATCCACGGGATCGGATCCCGTGGTCCGCCAATCGTCTTGACAGTGTCTCGTCTCTTCCCTGTCGTCACCTGTCCTGTCGACGCGTCTTCGCTCTCGCTTCTTTCGCCTTCCAAACAAGCCACAACACGCTTCACTCCAACCACCTCAACTCGATGGCCCCTCTCTTTCTTTCCTACCACCATCATCTCCATCCTCTGTCTGTGCGTTTGCACGGTTCTAGTCTCTCCAGCCCTATCATCTACCTGCTACTCCCTTCTGGAGCTCTGTATCTGCCTCGTTCGAGTGCATATACCCACAACTCGCCTTTCGATTGTGGCAACAAGTTTTCAGGCGTCTTGACCCACCGCCACACGCCTTACTCTTTCTTTCTGTCCACTGTCTAAAACACGTTTGCCTCGTTTCAGCCCAGTAATCTTTCCAAAAAACGCTCTTGAGCTTCACAAGCGTTGTCTTACATATTCGCAGTTCGCTTTCGTTCGTTCGTTTGCCCTATTGCATCCTCAGTCACTCTGCAAGCTTCCCAAATTATAATTATCGTTATTCTATTCGCCGCTTTTCGTTTATCGCACTTTCAAGCGTTACCAGATATACTTAGCTGGACTCTTGTTCTTCTTTTCACGTCCTTATTACATACTTTGCGGTCCATCGTTCTCCTTGCATCATTATCGCTACTGTCATCTTATTATACAAGGCTTTTTTTTACTTCTGCATATCATACCACCTTTTCGCCAGTTACAAAAATACCTTCATAATAATGACTGATTTGACTTCCAAAACCGCCTCTTCGTCCTCATCTGCCTTTTCAGCTCCTAGCTTGTGTGTTTCTCCCCCGTCTAAGGGTGAGTACTTATTCATTTCTCTGATTCGAAGCTGATTATGTATTCAGGGAACCCTGTAGGCATCACTCGCCCAGATGAAACTACTCTGATTGTTTCTGTAAACCCCAGCTTGATTAATGTCATCCCATTAGAGGTCACCAGCCAAACCCCAGGTCTAACTCCTTTGAAACGTGCTCGAGGCAAGAGTGTATCCATCCCTACCAGTGCCGTGACTCCTGCCCATATCCTGCGATCTCCATCCATTACCCCCACAATTCCTGGCACTGTTGACAAAACATTGAATAATTTTGCCAGCGAAAGGTCAGAAACTTCAGCGTCTGTTACGCTCTCCCAAGCCCTTGTTCTTCCACGTTCTCCCGTATCCCCTCATCGCGCGAAACCAAGGAAAGGCGTTTTTGGAGAGTTCTCATCCGAGTGCTCTGAAACCAGCTCAGCTGATTCGAACTTGGGAGGCAGCTCTGGAGATCGTATCTGTATACCCCGTTCGCTTCATCGCCTTCCAATGCCAGACAACGAATCAAGGGTGGGGCCCGAGTCACCGGATACTGGTAGCCTTAAGACAGAATCTGACCATGCTATCGCTGAGACGGGGAGTGCTGCTGGGAGCACAATAACAGAGCCGGGCAGCTCTGCTAGATCAGACTCCATCTCTGACAGTTCCAATTCCGATATAGAAATCTACCTCGAGACTCATGGTTTAAATGACTCCGCCATACGAATGAACTGTGTTGGTCAACAACCATTTACGGGTGTGTAGAGTCCGCTTCTATATTACTTCCCATTGATTAATTTTGTAGAAGCAAATAATTCGATCAGGTTGAATACGGAGTCGCCCGTCCTACCTCCCGGTAGTTCCCATGCTCACAACGAAGGTATGGTTCTTGAAAGTGTCATATGCCTCCGATGTTTTACCTGGCTACAGTCAACCAGGACGTCGCTCTGCTACCACCCAGTCAGCTGCAACTTGAACCAGAGGGTTGGGTTTCTGCTTCACTCATTGTCCAACAGTCAGGAAAACATGGTACAACTCCACTTGCCGCTCAGCACGGTGAGTCGCTTAGAGTTCAGGCGGAAGCCCAGGAAAGCGGTAATTACGGTAAGTTTACATCTGGAGCTTAACCATTGTGGAAGACCAGACTTAACTCTACCTTACCAGGCGTCTTAAATCGACCTCCCGAGAAATTCCATGGGCAAGATACCACGAATTATGGTTTGATTGACCAGTCTTCCTCTGGCGAGTTTCTAACAACTAAGGACGGTCGAGCTGCGAGTGCGCTCAAACCGACCAGTGTCGACTTTAAACCTCGGATGGCGGTTGAACTCAAGCCACCACATGTGGGGTTCAAGCCCATTATGGCTGGATTCAATACTGCGGAAGTTGGCCTGACGCCAAATCAATCGTCTGCAAATCGTGTTCAATTGGCCGCTCCGCGGGCTCCTTTCTCACGACGAGATGTTGACGACTCGTTTCAGTCAAACCGTGCCACTGCTACTCCGTCACAGACCAGAGGTCGCCCAGATGATACAGTTTACCTTGATCAACTTCGCTCGTTGGTCTCACGCGATGTTGTCTCTGATCCATCTTTGGAAAACCATCTTCACGCTCCGGAAGATCCGCAGCACCAACTATCTTTTGATGACTCCAACAGAACTCCCAATGTTTATATCAATGGACTGCCCCCTCACTTCCCTGAAGATGAACTATATGCGTTGACTGCACCGTTTGGGGAAGTCAAGAGCGTTAGGACATTCACTCGTCATGTGAGGGATAGTGAAAGCGGTTATGGCTTTGTCTTGTAAGTGTTCTCGCAAACTTCAATATCGTGTACTCATTGTATTTTCAGGTTTGAGGACATCGAGTCGGCAGAGAGGTGTATCATTGCCCTTAGGAAATACCGCAACCTCCACCCTACTTTTTCCAAGGTATGCTCCCCTTGTTTTTGATGCGAATCATGACTGAGTTGAATTCAAAGCAAATTCATAAGATTCCAGGAACAATATATGCCCAACCCTTTGCTCATTCGCCCTCCACCTCCATGAATTCATTTGAGTCATGGGATTCCAAACGAGAAGAAACTGACAGCTTCAAGCGGCGCATGGAGTCTCTTCACGACCCCACGAGTACGAATCTATACATGGAGGGGTATGTGAGGCTCATGCTGCCTACCTTCGTATCATTGATCTCTTTCCCTCAGTTTGCCCCTTAGCATTGATGAACCAGTAAGCAGCTGTAGCTCTGGAGGAAAGCTGTGAATAATTTTGGCTACAAAGACTCTGGCTGCGCTCGTTTCTCCTCATCGCATTAGTAGCAGTCGCTTCTTCCAAACTCGATTGAGTCACCCTCCTCGAATCATCGCTTTTGTCAGGTCAGTCTCAATGCAAGAAAAAGATCTTCATGAGCAGGACAAGTATTCACCATGACCATTAGGCTGGAAACGCGAGCTGGTGCTGAGGAAATTATTGAACGACTGCATGGGAGAATGGTCAGAGGTTGGAATGACACTGGTAGTCGGATTTCTGTTCGCTTCGCTGATACAGCCGAGCAGAGAGAACTTAGGGTAAGATATTGATAATTCTTATAGGATGGAGATGTTCGTTAGAGCCTAACGTATCCATCAGAGGACAGAACGAGTGACTAAGGAAGGAGACAATGCGGCTTCGCGACTCACGATAGCCCAAGCGGCTCTCCTCAACCTCCGTGGTCAGGAACTTCGACAAGCGGCCAAGATAAGCACCCTTCCCGTCATTGGAGAGCGACGTCGCCATATCACACCGGATCACCCATACAACGACTTCTCATCCAATAGCATTCAGCTTCCCGCTCCTCGCCCGGCTTTTGAGGTTGACTATTCGCTTGCACCTGGGCGTGCCGTTCCTGTTCAACGTATGCATTCTCCTGGATTGAATCTAGCCGGCTACTCGCAACAGTACAGTCGTCCAGCACCACGGGGTGTCGATCCTTCCATGACTATTATCCTTGACAACTTGCGGGACAACAATTCTTCCCTCCGCGGATCCAATACCATCCATTATGATGCCTACTCACAGCATAACCTGACCATGCAAAGTCAACAGAGTCAACAATATCTTACTGATGAATATGCTTTACGCCCTCCTCCCGCACACGCTAAGTCTGGATATACTGCCACAGAGGAATACATTATGCGTGCTCACGCCGAGTCTCGACATCGCTCCGCCCCTCTTGATATAGCCCCTCAAACCAGGAACTGTCGAGAAACTGAGATTGAAGTTCCTGCCGCTAGCATCGCGACCGGTGTCCGTGGATATCGAACTCGGGCAGCAGCAATTAGTCTGGATCGTAAGACCCAATCCTCAACTTTGTCGGAAATCGAGCCTGTTTCAATAATGAACGAGGACGAATTCCACGCTGCGGCAACCCGAGGACATGACGACCGCTGCCAGATTCCCATCCAAGGCATTGGAGAACAGGACCCAGACATGACTGTTCGAGGATCGTCGAACACACGCAACACACAGGTCGCTAGGCAGCCTTCTCGACCTTTCCATACTCCTGTTTTACCTCCTAATGCCCAATTTAACTCGGTTACCGTTACTGATCAACGTCATAATCAACATGTTCGTAGCACAACTTTTCCTCATCGACCTACTCCAGCCCAACACCAGCGTCACCAACAACACAGCAGCATGAGTGTCCCCGGCACAGGCCCGCGAACTCCGCAGCACGCGGCTACTGCAGTCATGGGTCAAAGCGGTCACGACAAGCATGATTACCAGGAGAATCTTGAGAAACAAACTTTCAGACGCGAAGTCGGCAATAAACTCCATTCGAAACTTCAACACGGCTCAAATTTGACTAGTCTCAACCAGAACTCCTACGATATGGATAATCAGCCTTCCCCATCCTTAATTTCTCCTACGCTTACTTATTCTTCACAAACACCGTCGACTTTAAGCCCAGCTACTCCGTTCTTCGGTTCCTTTAATTCTCAAAACGAAGGGTTTGATCGTAACAATGGCCTTGAGGGGAAGAAGGTGAGAGTGGGTGGACACTGAAAAGATGTATTTCTATGCCTCAAGATTACACAAACTATAGTTGCAGCTCGTTAGCTTTCGCCGCATGTACCCTCTCGTTGGATGATCAAATTAAAAGCCAACTCGACCTTATATTCATCATTCGTGTGAAAATGAATTCGTCCGATTGCATGTAATGCCGTGGGATCGTTCCAGAATGCGAGGCATCCTGGGACAATGGTCAGTACAAGAGGTTGATCTTCCTTCCTATGTTCTCCTATTTTGCCCACCGGAAATACTGGTCAGTGGACTACTAATCTGATATACATACTTTTTAAGATCCCTAATCGGGATGCAGTCAAACTAAGCAAGATGCACGCAACGCCCTCATACAGGAGGTGGGCTATCCTGACATGGATAGACCCATCTCAAAAGACGATTTAATTCTTCTCAGCAAATCTGTAGCACAGCTTGCTGCAGAGGTCCAATCGGGACATTTGAATCCTATAGACGTCCTCTCAACGTACATGTGCAAGGCCATCAGGGCCCACGTCGATACCAATTGCTTGACGGAGATCCTGATAACTTCAGCAAGGTGTAATGCTCAAGATTGCAAGAGAGACGGTCCCTTAGCCGGAGTCCCAGTCAGTCTCAAAGATGTGAGATTATTGCTCCTACTTTGAGCGGTTTGCTGATAGCAATATTGTAGACTGTCTCTGTTCAAGGATATGACAGCTGCATTGGATATTCTGCGTGGGTCGGAAGGCCTGCTCAGAAAGATTCTGCGCTTGTCTGCCTCCTTCGCGACGCCGGTGCTATTCCGTTTGTCAAGACCAATGTTCCTATCACCCTGCTTTCCTTCGAATCCGCCAATGACGTTTTCGGACGAACATTGAACCCCCACAAGAAGACACATTCTCCTGGCGGATCAACAGGCGGAGAGGCTGCTCTCCTTGCTTATGGAGGTTCAAGGATTGGTATTGGGACAGACGTAGCTGGATCCGTCCGTGTCCCGGCTCACTATTCGGGCATCTATTCTATCAAGGCATCTGTTGGGCGCTTCCCTGGGACTGGGAATGCGACTAGTGTCCCAGGTCAAACAGGTGTGCCGGCTGTGCATTCGCCGATGGCGCGAACCTTGGAAGATCTGGAGTATTTTTGGAAGGCAGTTGTTAGTATGCAGCCTTGGAAATATGATCATTTGGTAAGTATTCACGAGTGACTCGATGGACATGGATATAACATATATTGTTGAATAGTGTTTGCCTCTGGCATGGAGGTCATATAGCGTACCAGTGGACAGGCCACTGAGATGGGGTGTCATGAGAAGTGATGGTGAGTGACAGCCATGTTGCTGATGGCATGATTCAATGAGTCTCGTGTTCCAAGGCTTCGTGGAGATATCGCCCGCGTGTGCACGTGCACTGGACACCGTTGTTGATGTATTGAAGAAGCACGGACACGAAGTATTCGATATGTGCGTGCCCAGATACCATTCAACTGGACGCTCATCTTGATACAGTTGTCGTGTTATATAGCTCTCCCCCGAGTCCTTATGAAGGCATTCGAATCGGTTCGCAGCTCATTATGGCAGAAGGAGGTTGGTCATTCTTTGACCTCTTGCCTTTCTCTCATGTTTGTTTGTAGGACGTATGAGCACACAACCAATTGTAACATTTGAATCCAGTGACCCAGGCGTCTCTCAGGCTCTCAGAGTCTTGAGTTTACCCAACTTCCTGCGCAAGATTTATGCCTTCTATGTCAGACACATTCAACGTGACCAAGTCTGCGCAGGACTTATCGATGGCTTTACGGCAAAATCAACAGAGGAAACTTGGCGCCTGATCGCTCAGCGTGAGGCTTATAAAAGACAATGGTTTGAATTTTGGGATGCGCAGGATCTCGACTTTGTATTGACTGTACCAAATTCGCTTCCTGCGGTGCCACATGGTGGAATGAAGAAGGGATGGAGGGCTTGCGGTTATTCTTTCTTGTTCAATATTGTAAGCACTTGACACTCGTTCGACGCAACTTGTTGATGTTATGTTAGTTGGATTATACCGCGGGAGTCCTTCCGATTACCAAGGTTGATGCTGCTCTGGATGTACTACCCAAAAGCTTCAAACCCGCTAATGCCATAGAGTCTGGACAATACGCGATGTATAATGCAGATGATATGCATGGTCTGCCCTTGGGCGTTCAGGTTGTTGGACGGAGGTTGGAAGAAGAAAAGGTGCTTGAAGGGATGAAGATTATTGAGGGGTTGCTGAAGAAGGAGGGGAGGGAATATGAATTGATTCCATTCTGATGGAACCTTGATCTGCGTAAATACTTTGTTCTCAATATGTAGTCACTCGGCGTGTCATCGCCACTGAATTCAGGAACCATGAAGCCGCAGCCGGTCAAGGGACTTTTTATATAATTATAATTCATGCATGGCAAGTGAGGTCAGGATAGACAGGCGTCGAAATAATCAAGCTCGGGTCAAATCGCACAAACTCGCGATGTAAACAAATGATCAATAATTAAACATATCGGTGAAGACCCCTTTGAACTCAGTCTTTGACTCTGAACACTCATCTACTACCTTCACTTCACACCCAATCCCTACTAGATAGCGCAGTAACTCTAGTTTGTTTATAAATGTCGTTCATCAAGACACGTGCATTGCTCACTAGGTTTTAAATCTACCACTTGGATCACTCCAGATATATTCGACGAGATGTCCTTGAACCCGCCCAGCGTTCCCGCTCTCACGGAGACTTCTAGTGAGTTTTGGTAATGATGTACGTGAAAATACATGACTGTTCTGGGGCACATTGTCTCGAGACAGTCCATCATAATCAATCATTGCCGAAGCTTGGTCTTTGTTTTCTGCAAGTTCGCCTGAGGTATCTGGATAGTCAAGATCATCCAAAATTATACTAATGAAACTTCATGTCAAGATACATACCTGCTTTGTAAGTTATCCTGGCAACAAAGGCTTGATAATATTTTGGTCGTAACTTCTTCCGTGAAAACCTGCACCAAACATGTAAATTATATCGATTAACTTGATGAAATCAAGCCGCAATCTCACGAACAGTGGATGGAGTAATATCTGGCTCTATGATAGTACTTTTTAAAATCTGTGCTGCACCGGAGTATACCGATACCGGAACGCTGCCGTCCCTGAGTGATGCCACTATTCTTCTATCGTTTCAGATTGGAACACATGTGCTGATGAGTTGGAACCTGAGGCTTTTCTGGTAGTCGGCTTATCGGGCTGCGTGGGGGCACTTCTGTCACTAAAAAAGATTGAAATCTGCTGGCGATATCATCATTAATTTTAGAGCCAGTTGCTAGGTGGATATCTTGTTGATATAGAATAGTAGGGCTATTACACAGCATCTCTCTGTTCGACTGATCGCCATCCTCAGTGTCTTTGCCTTTTCGCTCGCACATCCGGGACTTTGCATGCTAAAATGCTAACGCTGGCGGACTATAAGTCCCTGTGAGTGACTAATTCTTTCCAGATTGTAGGTCGGGGCCACCCAGTTTGTGATCCCGGACTGAAAGGCAAAGCGAGGAAGCCATGTCTGATCATGACCTAGACAGCTCAATTGGATATTAGGAGCTATATCGACAAGTGCGTTCCATCTAATCTTTCAGCATACTCTTTACAGATCTAGAATCCGGTCAGCTCTCGTCTTTCACGAGTATTTTCTGACGATCGCACCCGAAATAGAGAGATTTTGGCCGAAGCGACTCCGAAGTTTTTTCATTTCTGAAGACTGCAGCGACAGTCATGGTCCTGAGTCTAGGAAGGACAATAACTTGACTTTGACATCGTTTTTATTCTTCCTGAATCGCTATTTTACAGTTGCAGCTCACATTCCTATTGTTGTCCGGCTTTTCTTCGCGGGAAATGTAGAGGTGAGTCTTCCGTGAGCGGTACAGTCAATACCTCATGCGAATGTACTAGACGTACGGATGCCCTCTATCCTGCGAAGGAGCGTGATCAAACTGACTATAGTTTTCAATGCACAGGTGCCATCACCTTCTGACCTATCATGAATGGGTTATTTTGATGATTCAAATTTTCGTTGCCTGTTTGTACACAAGCAGCACAATATCTGCAGACTGAATTTGAGTTAGGTATCATGGTGATACGAATTTATGCACTATACGAACGTAAAGCATGGGTTGCGGCACTTTACCTGGTCGTCTGTCTCTCGATCATTGGATTAGCTGTGGTATGTCTACTGTCTCAAAGACCGAAAACAAGGCAACTTATTTGAAGATAGTGGGCGGTAATTCTTGGTAAACCGAGTGACACTGTCGTCATACCAAGAAATTTTGGCTGCGCGGCGGGACTAGACAAACATCAGTCCGTGGAACGTATTCTCGGATACAGAGTTTTGACTAACCTCATTCAGGGCTCAACGTGCGTTTCTTCTTTGTCCCTAATTGAAGTCTCCGATCCTGAACTTGGGAGATCAATACTATTTGTAGACTTCATCATAGTTTATATTGGCGAGCTAATATTCGACATTTTGGTTTTTGGAATGACGCTTTATAAAACCTTGACACTACCACGCGGAGCAGGAATTGGGTTGCTGTCTCAGATCGTACGAGATGGTATGTATAAAGTCATGATTAAGTCATACCAGTGACCGACATTGCTAATACATGCTTTAGGTACGATGTATTTTGGGTGAGTTTGGGCTCAGGAACATGTCAACCTGCAATGTGACCATCCGTTCGATAGTATAATGGTTGTGGTGAATGTTAGCAACATCATATGTTTGATGGTGTGTTCAACGTTTAGTTCGTTTTCATTATTTGACATTGTGACTTGACAGTTGGCTAGAGTGAGTTTTCATTTCGTAGGGTGTCCACTTCACCAAAGTTTTGTCTAGCCTCTAAGAAGAGCAATGGTGGCCACAACTATGAGTGTGTACGGGAAGCAGCCAGTGTCTCATCCCAGATCATCATTGACGTCTGTGTGTATCAGAATTTCGTCTCTGGCCGTCTCACGCTTGATGTTGAACCTTCGGAATCCTGACCTCCAGTTTAATGGTCAGCAACGCTTTCAGGAAACAACAATCAATGATTTGGGTTTCCAGCGTCGAGATCATAATAGCTGGCTTAGAACAGGAGGAATAATGACAACGGGTAGCAGGGAATCCAGGTTAGAGGGGCCTTCAAATTCTCCAGGGCCTGGAGCATAGATTTATGCCTCTACTGCATGTATGCTCACCAGGTGAAGTTGATTGGCACCATTGAAGCTGATTGAGGTGTTAAGATATATTGGAGCATATTCAGCTTATCACTATTATTTGGTACCTACATTTTGACTTATTTGATCTCCATAACTACTTCTGTACGCAGGTCATATAAATAGTTACATCATTCGCACTTAAAGTGTGATCAATTTTTGTCACTTGGTCCTAGGCATGTCTTGATTTATCTTGCTTTGTATTGGACAGGACTGATCGTTATGACGTTGTTTCTTTACTATTTTCTCCTTCTATTATTATTATAAATCTGAAACAACCAAATCAGCATAGATAGCTATTTTTATTGTAGGCTCACTCAGTCGTCTACCACACTGGGTAACGTCTGAGGTGAGCTATGATTCTCCTATATGCATATTCTGTCTTATTGTGTATTGTAGACCATTTATTATAGGTGAATATCAGTCGTCTACCACACTGGGTAATGTCTGAGACCATTTATTATAGTTCATAATTCTTTGTGCACTTAGTCTTTGTCATCCAGTCCTAGTGATCCAAGAATATTATTATGTTATCCTGACATTTACCTGAGGAACTCTGTGAAGATAGTGCCAAAAGGTAGCACCATACTGTGGTTCAAGATATCACATTTTATTTCACCCAGTAAATCATCTTAACCAAGAAATGTGTGAATAGCAGTGGGGAGTAGTAGTTTACAAGTTATTTAATTCGCAGGAAACCTATCTATTGTGAAACCTATCTATGTCAAGACAATCGCTATGTCCAGCAAGCATAACTGGGCATTCACCTGTTCCATGTGTCATCAAGACAACACAGGTTCTTTCAATATGCTGTCAGAGATTGTCTTGGGGTGACGATGTCAGATCTATGATGATCGGGATTAGACTGTGAGATTACGTATGTCACACTGTCACAGAGGACTTGCGGGCTCTGCTAATCCATCCTCTGGCCTAGCGTCATCCGAGGCTCAACTGGTAGCTCATTTAATCTTCTCTTATGGCTTCAGCATACTACGAATTCTACCGTGGATCATCGTAAGTTCGGGTTCCCCAATGAAGATTTATCTAGCTGACTGACAGCTGGTATCCTGGGCAATGCTTCTAGGATTGGCATGGCGTTGACCGATTCCCTAGACGAATTGATTACAAGTGGTGTCATTACCCCACAGTTAGCGATGAAGGTCTTGCAGCAGGTTGGTGTATGATAGTACCATCGCAGAATCAAATGCTCACATAGTCGGTTCGTTGAGGCAGTTTGATAAATCACTGGCGGATACGATGGTGCGTCAAGTCAAAACCAAGACTACTCTCAAGGTATAAAAATGCAGTCACCTTCAGTTTTAACAAGCAGTCATCTAGTATCCATAGGGTCATCTGCATACATATCGACTGTGCGACGATGTCTGGACATTCATCGTTAAGAATCCAACTTTCAAAATGGAGTCGAATGAGATAGTCAATGCCCAAAGGATCAAGATTATAGCGTGCAAGAACGGTGATGCTATAGAAGCCGCAAATAAGAAGTAAAATTTTGTATGGTTGTATGTTCTTTCTTCTCTTCATATGACAATTATACTCGGAGATGCCCTGCGCGGAGTTTGAAAGGCTTTGCTATGAATAGGGATGGGCACATTGTCAAATACCCTTTCGTCTCCTAAGTTCAGGATATGCCCGTTCCCCCGACATCCTTCTCAGAGCCACCAACTGTAGAGACCCTTCGCCATGCGAAACTACATCTTGAATCCACCTGTACTTCGATTCAGACCCTCGCTGCTAAGATCGCCTGCGCAGAAATGGGATTGACAGAGTTTATAGGCGAAGCCAAGCTTTCTATTATGAAGATGACGGAAGAAAAGATCCAGTTAGAGGAAGATGAGGTTGCAACCAGATCGTATCTAAGTCCTGCCCGCCGACTCCCAGCAGAATTGTTGCGAGAAATTTTTCTGTGGCATTTTGAGGGCCACGAGGCCTGTGCATGGGTGCCCGCAGCTGTATGTTCTTCGTGGAGAAGTTTGGCTCTTCGCACACCAAAGCTTTGGGCCAAGGTCAGTATCCTGGTTATCGTCGGATCGCTATCATTCTATCATGATACATTGCATTGGCACTTCAATGAGCGTTACTGCTCATGTAATAGGCCATGTGTTGTCTTTGAGACTGCATGAGAATTTGAGTTGTGCCTCTTACGTCTCCTATTTTCCGCCACTGCATTTACACTATATTATACCTACAGATTCGGCTATTTACGACACCAACATCTTCTCCAGAACTCATCAGGTTATGGCTCGAACGCTCGGGTCATAATATTCCTCTAGATATCGAAATATACTTGCGTACAGTCGAGTATCCGTGTATGCTCTCAAATCCATGTCTCAACTTCCATATTGACGCACAGAGGCGGAGAGGCCGGAGATCATACGGATTTGGTGGAAGTACGGCAACTTCATGGCCAAGCTTTGCATTGCACAATGGCTCTATCTCAAGTATTCCACACTCTGATGAACTTCGTGAGGTTTTTCCAAATCTCTCTCATAAACCCAATGTTTATTGGGCACATATCGCATTTTATTACTTGGTTGCACAAATGCCACGTTGGGAGAGGTTTGTATTTCGATACGATAAAGCATTCAAAGCCATGACGGCGCTTACTTCGATCAATGGTCAGTTAATGCGATTGATCCTTGGCGGATTTCTCATGAGTTATCAGGTGCAGCTCCACTGCTCAAAGAATTTGAGGTATCCAGTTCGGAAGGTGGTTGTTCTTCTGACTGGCCATGGCTTCCAAATGCTCCAATTGTGCCTCCAGGACCAAGATCGCCACCATTCCTCCCTTCCCTCATGTCTCTTACTCTTCACCAGGTTCCCTTCCGGTGGTCTTCACCGATATTTTCTCTATCGCATCTCAGACACCTCAACCTTCGTGCTCCAGTCAGTCCTGCGCTCCCCCTCGATCGCATACGTTTCATGATTTCGCACAACCCGCACCTTCAGTCGTTGGTGCTGTATTTTCAGGGCGTGTTGCCTAACGTCCTGCCTCTGGCGTCGTTGGTCATACGAGAAGTGACAGAGGTCAGGATAGGTGGCCACTGGCTTCTCAGTCAGCTAGTTGATTGCTTGAGTACTCCACAATTGAAGAAGCTGAGTTTGTCCATCGATCCAAGGGAGAGTGCAGAGGACGTCATTATAGGCCTGTTAACTCGGTCTGCAGCTGCACTCAGCACATTCAATCCCCTGCCTTCTCAATTCACTCAATTGACAGCTGGAGCGATCGGGGATATAAAACTTGAGGAGCTCTCATTGGGATACGATACCCCACCAAGTCCCAATCTTCTCTCCCCATCTCACCCATTCATTCTTCCGGCCGGTCCGTCACTGATTAATCACCCTCACATACATACGCATATGAACATACATGCAATGTATCACTATTATGTCCCTTCACTTACTGGTATTACTCCGTCCTGGCGCGCGCTTCTTGTTCATGTGCCTCATCTGCGTGTCCTCAAAGTTGGAGGAATGCCACTTGAAGCGCTCTTAGATTGCTTGGCCAATAATGAAGATGATGGAAGTGGTCTTGGCGGTGCTGGAGGTAGTGGTGCAGGAAATGGGAATAACTGGCTAGCTACTAATTTGGAAGTACTGATGCTGCGCGGGTGGTGTAGTAATTACGGTCATGGTAGTAGTGGCAGTGGCGGTAGCCCAAATGGCGCTGGATATGGAATGGGTGGATCGGAAGTTATAACGAAGTTGGTGGTGGCCATTGAATCTAGGAACCCAGACTCCGGCAGCGTCGGACTCGGTGGTGGATGGGGTGGAAGTATCAATGATTTGAGCTTAGGAGGGAACAGTAGCGTGAAGCGACTCAAGCACCTTGAGATGCATGACTGTGATCTCGGGGTGGACGTTGAAAGATGGTTAGAAGGGAGAATCGAAAGAGTGGTTTGCATGGATCTGTCGCTTTCCGAGAGGTGAGAGATTTTATGTCACTCACCACTCTCACAGCCTCTATCATTTGGCTTCTGTCCTCTTTCTTTTTCAAGACATAATTGCTCAATATGTAGTGCGCAGGTCAATGAAGCGGAGGAGATTTATCTGATTGGTTATGTGTGATTTTTTTGGTGTTTTGTATCAATTTGAAGATGCTGGGGGTCCTTCTTTGCCGATCCAGGACATCAATTACATTACTTTGAAAGTACATTTCAACAAGAAGGGCATAGAATTGAAATTGGAAGTCAAAAATTCTTTTGTAGAATAGATACTGTGAGATGGATTGCTGACTTTTGACAGGGACCTGATAGGCATAAGCAAGCTTGGCTCTAGATGCTGAATAATTACAACATTGCAAGGATCAAGATCCACAAATTTGATCTGCATTCTGTTTTGAGGAGAAGCTTGACACAGCTTGTAGAAATGGTGTCAGAATAATCATAGCCGAACCTTTGCATTAGTTGGTCAAGAAGAACAAGAAGTAGTTGGGGAATAGAGCAGGAGAAAGCCTTTGAGAATCCAAAGAGAATCTTTATGACCAAATTAATGTTAGTGGTACTGGATTTAGACAAGGAGCTGAGAGTGGAGGTGGATGTATCAGACTATACAATAGGAGGTGTATTGTTGATGGAGTATGAGGATGAGGAGTGGTCTTGTTATGTCTGTGGT
>Ga0153980_1000570_pt1 | contig 16581 bp, 15 predicted proteins | sample TSGA064MetaG_FD_104722 | JGI IMG/M metagenome (GOLD analysis project Ga0153980, IMG submission 104722) | Attine ant fungus gardens microbial communities from Georgia, USA - TSGA064 MetaG | ecosystem: Host-associated > Fungi > Mycelium > Unclassified | place: USA: Georgia, Magnolia Springs State... | reverse complement strand
GACTGCCGGTTCGCTGGAATAATGCAATCAACGCGCAACCCACCGCCACCGCCGTGACGAACGCCAACAGATAGGCAGCGGGAGTTTGCCACCAGTCGGTTTTAAATAACGACGTCATCACATGATAGGCACAGGCGATATAGACAACCGGAAAAGCTTTATGCAGGTAATAAAAGATGTGATAAGGGATTCTTTTACTGATAGAGACCAGCGACAGCGCAATTAAGAGATATAAACCATACTCTGCTAATACCAGTCCGAAATCTAATAACTGCTCTTGCCAGCCGGCCATAACATTGTCACCCAATTCTCCAGGGTGGGCAACCATGCCTGCATCAACTAACCAGTGCGGCACTTTCTCTGCGAGCCAGTGAATTAACGCCAGCACCACGGCTGAAATAGCACACCATTTGTGCAATTTATACGCTTTATCCAGCCCGCCGCACCAGCGGGAAATAACACCGTTGCGGATACTTAAAATAATCGTAAAAGACATACCAAACCATGCCAACACGCCGGCGAGAAATACCATATTCTGACGCAGGCCCCACCATAATGAGTGGGTCCCTAACTTAGTATATTCTGCTGAGACCAGGTAGGTCATGATGGCGGCGAGGAAAATAATGATGTAGAGATGTTTTACTTTTTTCATTTATATAACACCTCATTGTTCACAAATAATTTAATCTGGCGTAACATTTCCATTGTGAATGTCTCCCTGTTTATCCCTCGTAAAGTTGCGGGATAAATTATCACGCTAAACATCAAGATTTATGAGCAAGCTAAAAGGAGATTAAACATTGTGATGAGAACGTGGAGTTTCTTACCGTAGAATTAGCATAATAAGAATTAAATGTGTGGCTGTTTAAAAAAGAACCCGATGCGCATAAATGCGCAGCCGACAAAATCCATACCGATCTGCCATCAGGCCCCCTTTTTTAGCGTGACCCCATAGCGCAATAAATTCCTCCGCGACAAAGTACAGTGTGATTTAATAACACTCCATTTACATTCCGGGGATGCTGACGTTGCTATGCTGCAGTTTTCAAATGGTTTTCTACTGAGTTTATCGTTGTGCCTCGATATCGGCCTCGCCAATATCGCCATGATTACGCTGGCGATGCAGCGCGGCTACTTTCATGGGTTCTGGCTGGGGATTGGCACCTGTATCGGTGACTTGATCTACGCGCTATTGGCGCTGGCGGGCATGGCTGTGGTATTGCAATTTACCGCAGTGCGCTGGGTGCTGTGGATTGGGGGCGGTGTGCTGCTGCTGTGGTTTGCTGGAAAAATGCTCTATGCAGCGCTGCGCAAACAGACGGCACTGCCGGAAGCAGAACAGCAGCCGTATCGATCGCTACTACGCGAGTTTAGTCGGGGCGTAGTGCTCGCGATGTCGTCACCCACGGCGATTCTATGGTTTGCCAGCGTTGGCGGCGCGTTGATTTCCCGCATGGGACACGGCAGCGCAATCGCTACGTCCTCTTTCCTCGGCGGCTTCTTTATGGCCGGGGTGGTGTGGACCTGCGTACTGTGCCTGGTGGGTAGCATGGGCGGAAAATTATTGGGGGCGCGCTTACTTAAGTACTCCTACCTCGCTTCAGCGCTGATTTTTGTTTATTTTGCGATCTATGTGATTTGGTCGGGTTATCGGGAATTTATTCTGGTTTGATGGAAGCTCGCCATAAATGACGACCCTACAAAAGCGTGCAGAACCGCTGTAGGGTCGCCATTCATGGCGACCAGTACCAACATCACAGCCCGGCAATCCGCTTCAAATCGGCTTCCGCACCCGGCGCCACAGCCAGTACCTGCGCGCCTTTCAGCAAACGTTCGCCTTCGGTATTGAACGGGTGATACCAGCCACCCGCCTCTTTCACCAGGCAATAACCGGCCAGACAATCCCACGCGTGCATGTAAGGTTCGTAATAGCCAACTACACGCCCCGCAGCCACCCACGCCAGCATCAATGCGCCCGAACCGATGCGGATAAAGTTACCACCCGCAGCCAGCAGCGAGGCGAGGATTTTCCCCACGTCATCCGGACTCACGTGGCTGTTAGCACCAAAACCGGTGACATGGTTTTGCAGCGTGCGCGTCGCATCCACCTGCAAGCGCTTGCCGTTCAGCGTCGCGCCATGGCCGATGGCTGCCACGTAGCACTCCTGGTAATAAGGCGCGAAAATCACGCCGATCACCGGCACGCCATCGTGTAGCACCGCGACGGATACGCACCAGTTTGGCATGCCATTGAGGAACGGGCTGGTGCCGTCAATGGGATCCACTACCCAGGTATAGCCCGATGAACCTTCCTGCAGGCCATACTCTTCGCCGAGGAAACCATCCTCCGCAAACTGCGCACGGATTTGCTGATCGATCATCTGTTCCACTTCACGGTCAGCGCGGGATACCACATCCTGCAAATCGTATTTGGTTTCCACCACCAGGGTGTCGCGCTGATGGAAATATTCCAGCGCTTTTGCCCCCCCTGCGCGGGCCACTTTCTCCGCCAGAATCAGGCGCGATAACAGCGGGTCATTGTCTAATTCACTCATCATCCATCCTTAAATTAACCGGCAATCAGGGCCAAACCCTGAGGTTTAAAATCAATTGCGACATGCGATGCCAACGGCAGCTGCTGCTCCATCTCCGCATCAACAATGAACAGCGATCCCAATTCGGTGGCGACTTCATATTCAATATGGTCGCCCAGCCAGGTGCTATGCGTTACTTCGCCACGCAGTGCGCCTGCGCCTTCGCCGCGCAGCGTGATGAACTGCGGACGGACCGACAGCTGCGCCGCGCCGGTTTTCAGGCCATTGCCACGCACGCGATAGCGCTGGCTGCCTAAGCGCACCAGCGCTTCACTGCCTTCGAGCTGCTCCACTTCACACGGAAGAATATTGGCTTCACCCATAAAGTCGGCGATGAACACCGAGTTTGGCGCGTGATACAGGCTTTCCGGTGCGCCCTGCTGGGCAATATCGCCCTCTTTCATGACAATAATCTTATCGGAGACCGCCAGCGCCTCTTCCTGATCGTGTGTGACATACACGGCGGTGAAGCCGAGCCGCTGCTGCAAGTCGCGGATATCGGTGCGCACCCGTCGGCGCAGACGTTCATCGAGGTTGGAGAGGGGTTCATCCAGCAGCAGCACCTGCGGCTCCAGCACCAGCGCACGTGCCACTGCAATGCGCTGTTGTTGACCTCCAGAGAGCTCCGACGGCAGGCGCTGACCTTGATGTTCCAGCCCCACCAGCTTCAGCCCTTCACGCGCGCGATCCTGCGCTTCTCGTTTATTCATCCCGGATGACTGCAAGCCGTACATGATGTTATCCAGCGCGCTCATGTGCGGGAACAGCGCGTAAGATTGAAATACCATCGCCACGTCGCGCTCGTTGGCGGGCAGATTGGTAACATCTTTGCCACCAATCAAAATGCGTCCGGCGGTGGGATGCTCCAGCCCGGCCAATAAACGCAGCGTCGTGGTTTTACCGCAGCCGGACGGGCCGAGCAGCGTGACCAGCGTGCCGGGTTCGACGGTTAACGAGAGATCGGGAATGGCATCAAAACCGGCAAAGCGTTTTGAGACATGTTCAAACACCACAGAACCGGCGGTTACGCGAGTCATACGGCACTCTCCTGAGTTAATGAGGTTGAAGCAGGCGGTGCAAGCATATCGACCGGACGGGCCACACGACGTAGACGTCGTTCGCCCACCAGCCACTGGAACAGGCCGATGATCAGCAGCATAACCACGATTAATACCGTTGAATAAGCAATCGCCACGCCGTATTCGCCGTTTTCTACCAGCCCAACGATGTAAGACGTTGCCATGTTATACTGCGCACTGACGAGGAAAATCACCGCACTGATCGAAGTAATGGCGCGCACAAAGGCGTAGACCAGCGCGGCGCTGATTGCCGGTTTCAGCAGCGGCAGCACCACTTTGCGCAGCGTGCGGAAGCTATTGGCACCCAGCGTTAATGAGGCTTCATCAAGACTTTTGTCCAGCTGACTCATTGCCGCGATGCCGCCGCGTACACCAACCGGCATATTGCGGAACACAAAGCAGGCGACGAGGATCAGCGCGGTGCCGGTGATCTCCAGCGGTGGCAGGTTATACGCCATTACGTAGCTCACGCCGATGACCGTGCCGGGAATCGCGAAGCTGAGCATCAGCAGGAATTCAAAGGTCTGACGCCCAGCAAATTTCTGCCGCACAATCAGCCAGGCGGTAAGCAGGCCAACGATCGCCGTCAGCGGTGCGGCAATCAGCGCAATTTCCAGCGTGGTCCAGAACGAGTTCCATGCTACGCCGCTCCACAGCAGATGTCCGTCGCTGAAGCTGACGCCGAAGGCACGAACGTAATGCGCGATGGTCAGCGCATCGTTCAATCCCCACGACTGCACAAAGCCGCCCACCACAATCATGCCGTAGATCACCAGCGTGAACAGGCCCCACGGAATCACCATGCCGTACACACCAAAACGCAGCACGCGCGGCAGCTGCACATGTTTGCCGCCGTCGCCTTTGCCAGTCACAGTGGCAAAGTTTTTCCCGCCCAGCCACCAGCGTTGCAGCACAAAGGCGGTCAGCGTGAAGCACAGCAGAATCATCGCCAATACCGCCGCGCGGCTCGGATCGTTTTGCGCGCCCACCACCGAGAAGAAGATCTCAGTTGAGAGCACGCCATGGCTGCCGCCCAGCACCATCGGATTACCGAAATCCGCCATGCTTTCAATAAAGCTAATCAGGAAAGCATTGGCTAAACCCGGCGCCATCAGCGGTAAAGAGATGCGGCTAAAGGTGCGCCAGCGATTAGCACGCAGCGTTTGCGACGCCTCTTCCAGCGAAGGACTGACCCCTTCGACTACGCCAATCAGTACCAGAAAAGCAATCGGCGTAAACGACAGCACCTGCGCAATCCAGATACCGGTTAAGCCATACAGCCATCGGCCCGGCTCAATGCCAAACAGCGCCGCCAGGTGTTCCGTCACTACGCCGGAACGGCCAAACAGCAGAATCAGCGCCAGCCCGATGACAAACGGCGGTGTGATAATCGGCAGGATGGTGAGCATACGCAGTGCTTTCTTAAAGGGTAACGGTGTACGCGTTGCGGCGAGAGCAAAGGCCAGGCCGAGCAGCGTGGAACCTGCTGCGGTAATTAGCGCCAGCCACAGCGTACGCCACGCGGTGCCGCAGGTGCCGCCCGACAAACAGGAGAGGCTCCAGATTGACGGGTCCTGAATATTGCTGATCAACCCATCCGGCTTGAAACTGCCGTCTACGTCCTGAACTGATACCACAAACATGCTTAGCACCGGATAAAGCACAAAGATGCTGACCAGCGCGGTGAGCAGCACCAGCGACGCCACCACAAACGCATCGCCTTTCATCACGCCGCGCTCAGCAAGTGCAAAAGAGAACAGCAGCAGAAACGTGGTCAGCAGCAGCAGCGCCCCCGCGCCCATCGCCGGTTGACCGGATTCGAGCGCGCCGAAGCGATTTTCCAGCCACACCCAACTCCAGCCGCTGTAGCCAATGGCGTGGCCTTCAATCACCAGGAACAGCACGCCAAGCGCGCTAAAAAGCAGCAGCAAACGGCTACGCATCCTTGAGGGCAGCACGCCGCAGGCTGCGCACAGAACAAACAGCGCGATGGCGATGGCAAGCCACGGATGTTCGCCGAGCTGCCACAGTGCGGGCGCGTTGCTACTATCGCTCCACAAGCTGGTTAACCAGCCGCTGCTGAAGAAACCGGCTTCCAGGCTGAACCAGGGCAGCAGCAGTAAAGCCACTGCGCCGATGAGCAGCGCGCCTGTCAGACGGCGATTATTTGCATTCATCAAATACCTCGACTTCGGGTCTCGTGCGGTGCTTAACCAGGTCGCCATAAATGGCGACCCTACAAGGTTTGGTGCTTAACCTGGTCGCCGAAATGGCGACCGTACGGGGATTGACGCGGTTTTGTAGGGTCGTCATTCATGACGACCTGGCCGCAGAATGCGCCGATCTCACTGCGCGCTGGCGCCAATCTCTTTATCCCAACGCCCTAACAGCGCCTTGCGCTTAGCGGAATCACCGTAGGTTTTGAAGTCGTAATCAATCAGTTTGATGTTCTCGAAACGCGGCGCGTATTCAGAAATCTCGGCGTTACGGTTCGATGGCAGCTGGAACGATTTGGCCTCTTTCATGTGCGATTGCGCTTCAGCGCTTAGCGCCCAGTCGTACCAGACTTTGGCATTGGCCAGGTTACGCGCGCCTTTCACAATCGACATCGAGCCAATCTCATAGCCGGTGCCTTCGCACGGCGCGACGGTCTTGATCGGGAAGCCATCCACCTGCATCGCCACCGCATCATGCATAAACACGATGCCGACGGTGGTTTCGCCACGCGCGGCAGATTTCACCGGTGCGGAACCGGATTTGGTGTACTGCGAAATGTTGGCATTGAGCTTCTTCAGGTAATCGAAGGCTTTATCTTCGCCCATGATCTGCACCAGCGTGGCCAGGGTGTTATAGGCGGTGCCAGAAGAATTTGGGTTAGCGATCTGAATTTCACCCTTAAAGCTGGGATCCAGCAGATCGGCCCAGCATTTTGGTTCTTTCAGCTTTTTCGATTCCAGCAGCCTGGTGTTGTAGCCCCAACCGAGCGCACCGGCGTAGATACCCACCGTACGATAGCCGGAATTCTCCGCCTGCTTCTGCGCCCAATCCTGCTGCTGGTCGAGCAGCGGCGATTTGTACACCTGCGTCAGCCCTTCTTCCGCGGCTTGCATATGCGGATCGCCGGTGCCTGCCCACCAAATATCGGTACGCGGGTTGCGCGCTTCGCTGCGCAGACGCGCATAGGCTTCGCCTGCCGAGAGTCGCACCATGCTGACTTTTATATCCGGATGCGCCTTGCTGAAAATGGTGGTCATAAGCTCACACACCACCACGTCGGCAGAGCAAACCATATTCAAATTGCCCGCTGCCGAGGCGGCAAACGGCAGTGCACTGCAACAGAGGGATAGCGCGATGGCCATTGAGGTGACTCGCATAGTGTTCTCCTGGTATGTAGGGTTGGTGCTTCATTGGCACCTTTTCTTGCACGTGTGTGCAAAGTAGTAATGAACAAGAATTGTCCTGTCAAACACCACATTGCGCAATTGTTAGGCGATATCACAAAAATGCAACAAATGAGATCTCAGGCAGTTTGCACAGCTTTGCAATCTAAGGCAGACTGAATTGAGTCGATTGAGATGGGGTGTTAAGCATGCAGCATGAGAAAGCGGTGGTCAGCGCGCAGGACGTGGCCGATCGCGCAGGCGTATCGCGTTCAGCGGTATCGCGCGCGTTTACGCCAGGCGCCAGCGTGTCACCGGCAACGCGCGAACGGGTGATGAAGGCGGCGGAGGAGCTAGGCTATCACGTCAATCATCTGGCGCGCGGCCTGGTGCGCAACCGCAGCAGCATTGTCTGCCTGATTGTTTCCGAAATTGCCACGCCCTATCGCGCCAGTCTGGTGCGCTGGCTGACACAGTTTTTACAGGAGGCGGGAAAAGTGGCGATGCTGATTAACACCGATCGCTCTGATAACAGCGTTTCCGCGGCGCTGCAGCAGGCCATTAACTTTCGTGCCGATGCCTCCATCATTCTCTCCGGCATGCCGGATCGCACCATCACGCGCCAGTGCTACAAACACGGCCAGCGCATCATCTTAATTAACCGCGACGAAGCGCTGCCGGGCTCGCTCAGCATCAACCTTGATGCAGAAAGCGCCGCTGAAACGGCATTAATGGCGTTTCAGCGCGCCGGTTGTCGCCATTTGGCGTTTGCCAACTCGCTTGCCGGTACGCCAAGCCTGCTTAAACGCGAGGCCACTTTTATCGCCCTGGCCGAACGCGCCGGGTTAAGCGTAACGGTAGAGCGCTTTGGCACCACCTCTTACGAAAGTGGCCAGATTCTGGCACACCGCCTGCTGACGCGTCATCAGCGCCCGGACGGCGTGTTCTGTGTGACCGATTTAGTGGCCTGCGGGTTTATGGATGAAGCGCGCCACCGCTTTGCGCTGCGCGTACCGGAAGACCTCTGTTTGATCGGGTTTGACAATATCGCTCAGGCCGGTTGGTCATCCTACCATCTCACAACATTTGCGCAGCCGGTTGAGCAGTTTGCCCATGATGCAGTGAAGTGGTTAATGAAGACGGAGGAAGATGACACCGGATTCACACCACAAGGTGAACAGCAACACGATAGTTTGCTCTATCAGGCCGATGTGGTGTGGCGTGGTTCGGTGCGCGGCGGCTGACAAACACGTTTTACCACGCCGCGCAGCCAACGATGTGCGGCGTCATTTTCCAGCCTGGGGTGCCACAGTTGTGACACCGTCATTTCAGGAGTCGGGAACGGCAGTTCAAACATCGTTAACCTGTTGCTGTTTTTGATCATTGGATGATGAAGAAACAGTGAACGCGGCACCAGCGCGACAAGATTCGATTCCTGCGCCAGCGCCACCGCCATTGAAAATGCGGGCACCACCGTCGCCACCTTGCGCGTTAAGCCGGCCTGCAGCAGCGCATCATGGATCGGCCCACCCAGCTCACCGCGGCGTGACGCCACAATATGACCAAAGGCCGCAAACTGCGTGATATCCAGCTGCTGAGTGAGCGGATGACCGGCGCGCACCACGCCAACAAAGCCATCGCGAAACAGCGCCTGCAGGCGAATCTCCGGCCCCATATTGCCCAATACGCCAATCTCCAGATCGATGTTGCCTTCGCGCAAGTCGCGCGCGCTTTTCTCTGGCTTGGGCACAAAACTGAGCCACGCCTGCGGCGCTTGTTCAGCCACGGCTGCGATCAGCTCGCTGCCAAAGGCTTCGACGAATCCCTCATTGGTGCGCAAGGTAAAACAGCGATCCAGCTGACGTAGATCCAGCGACTGCGCCGTCGGGCTTAACACCGCACGCGCTTCGCTCACCGTGTGATGGGTGCGCTCGCGGATCGCTTCAGCATAAGGTGTCAGCACCATGTTGCGTCCGGCGCGCACTAACAGCGCATCGCCAGTGGTGGCGCGTAAGCGTCCCAGCGTGCGGCTCATCGCCGATTCGCTTAAGCCCAAGCGACGCGCAGCGCCAATCACGCTGCCTTCAATCAGCAGCGCATCCAAAGCAAATAACAGGTTGAGATCGGCATCATTCATGCGGGTTATCCTCGCCGATTCGACGCATCGAGACAAGGCATTTGGTGCAGGTTAATACTGTCAATGCTGCGCATTCCGCCTGCCCTCACCCGGCGCTACACTCAATCCATCGCAAACACCGAGGAGAACAATATGAACATTTTACTGATTGGCGCATCGCGTGGACTGGGTTTGGCGCTGGCGGAAACCATGCTGCAGCGCGGTTATCAGGTGGTCGCCACCGGGCGTGAAAACTCGACAGGGAATTTACAGCAACTGGCCGCTCGCTTCCCCGCACAGCTCAGGGTAGAAAGCGTGGATATCAATGAACCCGAACAGGTCAAAGCGCTGCATACGCGGCTAGCGGATCGCCAGTTCGATATGCTGTTCGTTAACGCGGGCGTGAAAAATGACGACCGCGAAACCATCGCCGATGTCTCAACCGAAGAGTTTACCCGCGTGATGGTGACCAATGCGCTGAGTCCGCTGCGGGTGATTGAAACCTTTAAAGATCGCGTCACGGCCAGCGGCACCATCGCGGTGATGTCATCCGGCCAGGGCAGTTTGACCAACAACACCCACGGCAATTACGAGGTGTATCGCGGCAGCAAAGCGGCGCTGAATATGTTTATGCGCAGCTTTACCGCACGCAGTGGCGGCGAACGCACATTATTGCTGATGGCGCCCGGCTGGGTGCGCACCGATATGGGCGGCCCGGAAGCGCGCCTGACCATTGAGGAGAGCATCCCGAATCTGCTGAATACCATGGAAAGTTACGCCGGACGGCGCGGGATTCATTATCTGGATTATTTAGGACGCGTGGTGCCGTGGTAAGCGAGCAGGTCGGCATAACGGTCGCCATAAATGGCGACCCTACGGAATTCCCGCCGTCCTGTCGTAGGATCGCCATTCATGGCGACCTTATTAACCCGCGCAGCAAATCCCGCAGCCAGCGGTTGGCGGCATCTTCGCTGCGCGCGTTGTGCCACAGCAGCGACACCTCATAATCCGGCATGCTGACCGGCACGGGCGCAGCGCTCAGCGCATATAACGCACACCAGGATGGCACCAAACCCTGCGGCACCGTAGCGAACAGCGGCAGACGCTTAAGCAGCATTGGCAGCGCGGAGAAGTGCGGCGTCACATAACGCACGCGCCGCGCCATTCCATGCTGTTGCAATTGCCGATCCAGCGCGCTTTCACTTACGCCGCGATACGACACCAACGCATGCTCGTAACTGACAAACTGCTGCAGCGTCAGCGGCGCATCGAGTTGAATCTGATCGCGGTGCCAAACCGTGCTGAAACCCGCGCGTAGGATCTTCTCACGCGTAAGATCGCGGCTGGTTTCGTTGCCGACCGTGATCACCACATCGGCCTGCTGCTGTTCCATCAGCGGAATCGCCTTCCACGGATCGGTGGCGATGACTTTCACATCAACATTCGGCGCCACGCGCGCCAGTTCTGCCAGCAAATCCGGCATCAGCCAATGTTCCAGCCAATCGCTCATGCCAATGCGAAAACTGTAGCTGTCTTCTGCCGCGTTAAAGGGCTGCTGCGTGAAGATCACGCGATGCAGATCCTGCATCAGCGGCGCGAACTGCTGCACCAACTGCTCGGCGCGTGGCGTTGGCGTCATGCCGTTTGAGGCGCGGACAAACAGCGGGTCGTCAAACATCTCGCGCAGACGCTTTAACGCCGCGCTCACTGCCGGTTGTCCGAGATAGAGCCGATTTGCCGCCTGCGTGACGCTGCGCACCTCGTACATCACCATCAACACCACCAGCAAATTCAGGTCGATGCGTGCAAAATCATTTTCGTTGATGCCTTTCATGATTTTAATCGATTTAAATAATGATCGTGCCGCCATTATAGTGAGGCTTCTTCGCTGCAACCAAGCAATAAGGAGCACCTCATGACGATTCACGTCGGCGATTGCCGGATTACCAAAGTGAGCGAACAAACCGCTGCCTTCCCAATCGGCGTGCTGTTTACGCCGCATCGCGCGGAAATGCGTGATGAATTAGCCAATCAACCTGCTGAAATGTCGATTCACAGCTGGGTGGTGCGCACCGGCGAACACACCATCATCATCGATACCGCCACCGGCAACGGCCGCAACCGCGATAACAAACCGCTGTTCCATCAGCTGAATATGCCGTATGCCGAAAACCTGGCGCGCGCAGGCGTTGATCCGGCGGAGGTGACGCTGGTGCTGATGACACATATTCATACCGATCACGTTGGCTGGAACACCCATCAACAAGACGGTGAATGGCAGCCGATGTTCCCGAATGCGCGCTATATTTGCTCGGCGCGGGAACTGGCGCATTGCCAGCAGAATCCAGCGGCGCAGGAACTCTATCGCGATAGCATTCTGCCGCTGATCGAGAGCGGACAGCTGGAGACTATCAACGTGCAGGATTCCCCGCTGTTTGCTGGCGTGCTGCGCTATCTCTCAACGCCAGGTCACAGTGGCGATCATGCCTCGATCGTGCTGCAAAGTGCCGGTGAATCCGCCATCTTTGCCGGTGACGTGATGCACAATGCCATCCAGTTTCAGTATCCGCACTGGAACTCGCTGTTTTGCGAGGATAAAGCGCTGGCCGTCACTTCAAGGCAACGCGTGGTGGACTGGTGCGCACATCATCAGGCAATCTGGTTCAGCACCCACTTTAATGGCAGCTCGTGCGGACGCGTCTCACGCGACGGGCAATGGATTCCGCTGGAGGTTTAACCTGATGCAATACGCCGATTATCTCACCGCTTCGATTAACGATTTACAGCAGGCGCTGACCCAGCGCACGGTGAGCGCTCGCCAGTTAACGACGTTCGCGCTGCAGCGCATTGGCGAGGTGGATCAGCCGCGTTACAACGCCATTACCTGGCTGTTTGCCGATCAGGCTTTAGCGGCGGCGGACGCCAGCGATGTGCGTCGTCAGCGTGGAGAAGTGGCGGGACCTCTGGAAGGGATTCCAGTGCTGATCAAGGACAATATTGAAGTGCAAGGCTGGCCGACCAGCGCCGGTTCGGTGCTGCTGCGTGAGGTTATCGCCAGCGATGATGCGCCGCTGGTTACCCGACTGAGAAAAGCAGGCGCGATTTTGATCGGCAAAACCGCCATGCATGAGCTGGCGGCAGGCATTACCGGCGCGTCATCGTTGAGCGGTTTTACCCACAATGCGTGGGTTGAAGGCCGCTCGCCGGGCGGATCGAGCAGCGGTTCCGCCGTAGCGGTCTCGGCCGGTTATGTGCCGCTGGCGATCGGCAGCGATACCGCCGGTTCGGTGCGCATTCCGGCGGCGTTTAATCATCTGTTCGGACTGCGCATGACGCGCGGCGCGATCAGCACCGGCGGTATCGTGCCGTTGTCGCCAACTCAGGACATTCCCGGCCCGCTGGCGCGATCGGCGGCGGATCTGCGTTTAGCGTCTGAGATTTTGAGCGGGCAACAGTTCGCGGAGAGCGATGAGCCGCTGCGCATCGGCATTTGGCAGGAAGGATTTGCTGCCGGTGAAGACGAGATTAATCAGGCGGTGCGCGCGGCGCTGGTGGATTTCGCGCCGCGTGAGGTGAGTTATCCGCAGTTGGAGACATTGGCGGCTGACGCCAATATCATCGGCTACGAATTTGCCGGTGCGCTTGCGGCGTATCTGGCGGATAAACCGCAGGCGCAGAGCCGCACGCTGGCGGAAGTGGTGGCGTCAAAGCGTTACCATCCGCAGCTAGAAACGGTGTTTACCACGCGGGCGCAGCATCCGGGCGTGGAGAGTGATGGTTATCAGCAGGTACAGCAGCGTCAGCGCGAATTGTATCTGCTGCTGGCTGAATTTTTCGCCGCGCAGCAGATCAATCTGCTGGCTTATCCAGTGGTGCGCCGTGCGCCGGTTAAGCACGGCGAGATGCAGGAAGGCAGCAACGCACTGATTTCAGCGGTGACCGGCGCGCCGGCGATCAGCATTCCGGCAGGATTCAGCGCCGAAGGTTTGCCGATTGGGCTGGAGCTGCTGGCGCTGCGTGGGCGGGAAGATTTGTTGCTGAGTGTGGCGGATAAATTCAGGTGTGCATAAATGCGTACCCTTCTTACCCGTGCAGCGCCAACCCTTTAATTGCCTTATCCACGGCTTTCTTCGGGCCGCGCAGTGCAATGCCAACCAAATTCAGGTTATCGGCGTCTTCCGCCTTAAACACGTCGCGGTTCGCGGCGTCGTGTCCGGTGGAAAACATCGCTTCAACGTAAGGAATGAGGGTTAATTCACGCTCCAGTCCCTGACGATGCGCGCGCTGTAACCCGGCTAAATCTCCGGCAAACACCAGCATTGGCTGTCCCGCCATATTGCCGTACTGGCGCTCTTTTGCATCAACGTAGGGGGCACCCATCATTTCAGGCGCGGCGGAGGCAATGCCGGTGGCAAGAAACGCCACCACATTCAGGCGCTGCCAGGTGGCTAAATCATCACGTACGATCAGGGCGATTTTGGTATCAAACATCTGTAACTACTCTCCAATGACAACAAAACCTCATCATCTAAGAGCAGGCAGGGAAGCGTATAGAACGTTTGTGCACTGACGTTGATAAGACGCCGGCGTCATGCGATAGGCGCGTTGGAACCAGCGGCCCAGATGGCTTTGATCGGCGAATCCTACCTGCGTTGCCACCTGCACGGGCTCAATACCCTGGGCCAGCAGCGCGCGTGCGCTGCGCAATCGCAAACGCACCAGATAGGCATGTGGAGATTGACCAAACGCCTGTTTGAATTGGCGCGTCAGACGAAATCGATCGATGCCGGAAAGTCGGGCGAGTTCATCCAGCCCAATGTCCTGCGCCATAAAATCGTGCAGATAGTCGCGCAGCAGTTGCATCTGACGTATCGCTTCGCTGTGCTGCACGCTGGGTTTGGTATCCAGGTGACGCGCAAGCAGAGTGAGAAGATGATCGAGGCTTTGATCGCGCGCCAGCCGCCCTTCTCCCTGATGCACCGCAAACCACGCCTGCTGAATGGCGCTCGCGAGCAGCGCGTCGTCGGTGAGCGTGTGGCGGAAGGCGCCTTCAATATTCGAAACATCACCCAACCCGCGACGCTGCATCATCTCTGCCACCCAAGGTTGCGGCAGATAGAGCATCACATAGGTAAAGCCTGCGGCATCCGGCGCATGGCCATCGTGCACCGCGCCAGGCTCAATCAAAATCGCCCGGCCCGGCGTGCTGGTGTGCAGAGAACGATGGCAATTGAAACGTTGTAACCCCTGCTGGGTCACGCCCACCAGCAGTTCATCGTGGTCGTGCGGATCGTAAGCGTGCCCGCGAAAATGCGCGTTGACGCTTTCAATTCCGGTCTCGTCATCACGACGAAAATCAACCCAATCGTTATTGGCTGGCATAGGCGATCTCTGACAGATATATCAGGCATAGCCTAGCAGTCGGAACCACAGATAATCCAGTGGCAACAGCATCAGGACGCTGAACAGAAAGAGGGTCGCGCATAGCTGGAGGCCGGCCTTCGCCGGGACATTGCCTAATCCCATTGCCACCACTACCGGTGACGCCTGGTACGGCAACAGCGGCGTAGCGTAGGCAAACACCTGTAGCATGATGACGGTAAGCAGCGGAAAGCCAGACGCATGCGCCAGCTCTTGCGCCATTGGCGTGACCATCGCCGGTACGCCATTAGCGGTGAGGACAAAATTCATTAGCGATACCAGCGCATTTAGCACGGCAAAATTACTGAACGACGGGTGATCCTGCAGCGGCAATACGCTAAGTAGCGCATTGGCGATGAAGCGCCCTAATCCGGAATCCACTACCAGTGTGGCAACGCCCAGAATACCGGCGATATAAATGCAGGTGCGGAAATTCACGCCGTTGGTGAAATCATCGCCCGAGAGAAAGCCGACGCGCGGCAGCAGGCAAATGCAGGCGGCCGTCAATCCCACCCACGCTGCGGGCAGGCCATGCAGGCTATCGGTCATCCACAACAGCAAGGTCACCATCAATAGGCCGATCAGCCGCCATTCGCTGCGGCTTAAGCCCGGCAGCACATCGCGCTGGCGAACCGGCGTCGGTGTGGCGCGAAACAGCCACAGCAGGCAACCGATTAACAACATGCCTTTGCCAATGCCGACCACCGGCATATGCAGCACCCACCACGGCAACCATTGCAAATGCAGCTGATAAGCGCTTTCTGCCGCGCCGCTCAGCACCAGATTAGGTACGTTTGCAGGCAAAATGCTGGCGGAGAGCTGGAAGGTGCCAAATCCGACCGCCAGCGCCAAACCGATGCTGCCGCGGCTGCCCGCTTTGATCCCCGCTCGTTCGCCCATCGCCAGCACCACCGGCATCAGCAGTGCAATGCGGCCCATATTCGAAGGCATGACAAACGCCAGCAGATAGGTGAGCAACACGGTTCCCGCCACCATGCGCGGCCAGCTTTGGCTCATGGGCACCACCAGATAGTTGGCCCAGCGCTGCGCGAGGCCGACTTTGCGGATCGCCGCACCGAGCACAAATCCACTCAGCACCAGCCAAAATGCCGATGAGGCAAACCCGCTGAACACGCTGCTGGCGGGCGCCAGTTTTAGCAGCATCGCTGCAGTAAAAAACAGCAGCGCGGTGATAAATTCAGGTAAACGCGCACTGGCCCACAGCACAATGGTGATACCCACCACCAGTGCGGTAAGCCAAAAATTTAGATCTGTGGTCACTACTGAACTCCCTTTCCTGGTGCTGGTCGCCATTAATGGCGACCCTACGTGCCCGCTGCGGTTTTCGTAGGGTGCGCATTCATGCGCGCCTGCAGACAGATGCAAAGCGCAACAGCTTACTGCAAACCAACCCACAGAAAGATGAATTCGTTAACAGTTTTTTAACTTGAAAGTGCCGTGAGCCAGTTAATCAGTGCCTTGCTGCCGGGCTGGCTAAGCGATCGCTGTGGCCAGGCGAGGAAGTAGGGTTTGCTCAGCGGCAGGCTAAGCGCATCGACAACCACCAGATCGCCGCGCGCCAGTTCATTAGCAATTAACCGGCGCTGCCCCAACAGCACCCCCGCGCCAGCCACGGCAGCATCGATAGCCAACGATGTAAGATTGAAGCTAAAAGCGGGCTGCGGCGCCGGATCATCCATCCCTTTAGCCTGAAACCAGCTGGGCCAGTCGGGCAGAAAACGCCCTTCGTTACCCCAGTCGAGATGGATCAACGGTGCCTGCAGCAAAACATCTTGCCACACATAGCGTTGCAGCAGCGCTGGACTGGCTACCGGCAGCACCTCATCACGGAAGAGCAGCTGCTTATCCAGCTGGGGGTAGCGATCGTCGCCGAAGCAGATGACAAAATCCGCCGGCGTGGCGTTGAAATCCACCTGCGTGTGGGTGCCGTGCAGCGATAAATCGATATCCGGGCACTGTTCACGCCACTG
>Ga0153980_1000569_pt1 | contig 16625 bp, 19 predicted proteins | sample TSGA064MetaG_FD_104722 | JGI IMG/M metagenome (GOLD analysis project Ga0153980, IMG submission 104722) | Attine ant fungus gardens microbial communities from Georgia, USA - TSGA064 MetaG | ecosystem: Host-associated > Fungi > Mycelium > Unclassified | place: USA: Georgia, Magnolia Springs State... | reverse complement strand
TGAATCATAACCCCCCGCTTCCGGTTCTCTTTCTCAACCCGGAGTACCAGCACAAAGGTGGTCAGGATGACCGCCGCCATTGCAATCACTGCAAATAACATCAGATCCGGTTTAAAAGAAGTTCCCATATCCAGAAAATACACATTCTTGAACATCATTGCTGCCATAAATACTTTAAAGCAGACGCTGTTCATCTTCTTCAGGGAATACTCATCCACCATACCCTTCCGCCGGATCAGATATCCAATGCTCATAATCACAAACATCGGAAAGACTGCCCGGAGGGATACCAAAAAGTTCTCCATTTTTATATCCGTTCCTTTCGCATCTTGTAGCTTACAGATTTTCTCTGAGAAACCGTCGTACATTACCCCCTAGAATCTTCTCTATTTCCGATTCATGGAATCCGTTTTGGCTAAGCGCCTCTGCCAGTTGATTGATTCCGGCACAATCCCCCATTTCCGGAGCTTCCTGAATTCCATCAAAGTCGGAACCAAGTCCCAGGCATTCAAACCCGCCGGCCTGCACAATATGCCTGGCATGGGCTGCCATATGACAGAGACGGCCGCCGTCTCCTCCCGGCTGCCAGCCTGGCTCCAAGAAGGCCACACAATAGTTCAGCCCAATAATGCCTCCCCGCTCTGCCAGCGCACGGATCATCTCATCAGTCAGATTCCGCACGTGAGAAGCAATCGCCCTCGCGTTAGAGTGGCTCGCTAAGAATGGGCGTCTGGTATGCTTTACCACGTCCCAAAATCCGCCGTCCGACAGATGGGATACGTCCACCAGCATCCTATCCTGCTCCATAGCTGCCAGCACTTCCAGCCCGGCTGCCTTTAATCCCCGGTCATCCGGCTGATTCCAGATCCCTTCGCGGGGATGGGCATTCAGGCGGTTAGGGTACCCCAGTTCGTTCTCATAATTCCAGGTAAGAGTCATCATTCTTACCCCATCCTGATAGAGACGGGACACCACTTCCGGTCTGCCGCCGGTCACAGCGCCTTCTTCCACGGAAAGGAGTGCCGACATGTACCCGCGCTCTTCATTCTCACAAATATCCGAATAGGAGAACACCGGCCTGATCCAGGCGGCATTCTTCTCCATCTCATCTTTAAATAATAGAAGCTGCTCAGAGTACGCATCCTCCGGCTTTTTCTGCTGCCGGTCCAAAAACAGGGCAAAGGTCTGTAGACTGTAGCCGCTCTCCCTCATTCGTTTGAGGTCCAAATGGAGAGAATTCTCCCGCAGAGAAACCGTCTCCCCTCTCGTTTTTCTAAGCAGCAGTTCACTGACTGTATCACAATGTAAGTCCATAATCTTCATTTAAATATACTCCCAACCGCCAGCACACTTCCCGCCAAATCTCCCCGATAGTCCGCGTCCAGCCGCCTTAAGCTATTAATGGTAACTCCCATTATCTCCGGCTTCGCCGTAGCATGAATGTAGCGTTCTCCCTCCAGTGCCATAGCGATATGGCCCGGAAAATAGAGGAGGTCCCCCGGCTGTCTCTGCCACAGCGGAATCTGTTTTACCGGAAAACCTTCCTTCAAGACAGCATCCCGGTAAATAATCACCCCGTGAAGAAAATAAACCAGCGAGCACAGGCCGGAACAGTCGATCCCCATGGGGGTCTTGCCGGCCCAGCGGTAAGGCGCGCGCAGATAACTCCGAGCGGTATCGGTCAAGCTTTTGCGCATCACTTCTTCCGATATCTCCATTGGCTGCGGTGGTATCCGGCGAAGCGCACGGAAGGCGGCAAATCCCTTACGGCCATCCAGCAGCTGAATTTCCTGCCATCCACCCGGCATAGATTTTCCTGCCAGGGAAAGCAGAGCGCCGCGGGGTACCGTCAGGATACGCCGCGCCTGCACCCGGGGCATCTCCAAAATATCCACGAAAGGGGCTACCACCGTGATTTTCTTATCCGGATTCCATTCCGGGGGCGGAGAAGTCAGGTACTTCTGCTTGATATAGCCCTCATAGCAGTACTCCGTCCTTACCTTTACCCGGTCATCCTTCTGCCACTCCAGAATTTCGGCTGCCATACCATACAACAACTCGTCAATTACATTTCCCTGCTCAGAGGTAAGCGCCGCCACCGGCTGGCTGCACAGCATCGAGATCATAAAGCTCCATCCTTTAAAATATCCTCTCTACTGTTCTATTCATTTTTTCCGGACGCTATACCCAAACTTTCCAAGCTTCTTGCCTAATGCGTAATATTCTCCGTGGCTGTAAGCAATCATGCCGGCTTTGCCCAGGTCGAACTTTCCCCTCGGATCCATATACTGTTCGTCTGCATGAACCGCTGCCACATCTGCCACAAACATATGATGAGAGCCATACTCCCGTATTTCCCGCAGACGGCACTCAATATTTACCGGACTTTCCCCGATTATGGGCGCATTCACCATATGTGCCTCTTCCTTCGTCAGCTTCATTTGGCGGAACTTGTCTGTCTCTCTCCCGGATCTGACGCCGCAATAATCCACAGCGAAGGCCAGTGCTTCCGTGGTCAGGTTAATCACAAAGGCCCCACTCTCCTTAATAAGCTCATAGGAGTAACGCTCCGGGCGGATGGAGATATATGCCATGGCCGGATTGGTACACACGGTTCCGGTCCAGGCGACGGTGATGATATTGCCGCGCCCATCCGGTGTATTTACCGAAACCATTACTGCCGGTACCGGATAAATCATATTTCCTGGCTTCCAGATTTGCTTCATGCTCTCTCCTCTTAAGCACTTTCCTATGAAAAGCAGTGGATACGACTTGCACAATCCTCGCGCCAGCGCATCCACTACTTTTGGACTCTTATGTATCTATGCCGTTAAATGCTCCGGCATAATTTTTATGTCGCGAGAATTCTACCGCCAGTGTAGTGGCGCACTCATAAACAAATGCTTATACACTGCTGACCAGATATGGAATCAAATAGGTAATAATACTCATGATCGCAGCGGCCATAATAATTCCCAGGGCAATTGCCAATGATGCCTTCTTAATATCCAGATTCAGCAGGGAAGCAATCAGCGCTCCGGTCCATCCTCCCGTTCCGGGCAGAGGAATCCCTACAAAACACAGCAGCCCCCAGAACTGATACTTACGAATCTGCTCACTCTTACTGCCGGTGGATTTGGCCTCCAGCTTCTCGACCAGGGGACGGAGCCGCTTCCACTTTCGCATCCAGTCAAAAATCGGCTTAATTAACCAGAGAATGAAGGGAATCGGCAAGGCATTGCCAATCAGGCAGATGATCAGTGCCGGAATATAATTTATTCCCAGTACGGCTGCTGCAATCAAACCGCCGCGAAGCTCCAGAATCGGTATCATCGAAATGATAAAAATAATCAGTTCCGGTGGGATCCCTCCCAATACCGAAATAAACCAGTTTGTTAATGATTCTGCCATATAATCGATTCCCTTTCAAAAAAACAAAATATGGTTAATTATATCATATGCCAAAGAAAAGGGCAACCGACAGGGGGCAAAAATCAATCTTTCTTCTTATGTACGTTTCGGATGGTCTTTTTCTTTACCGGCTTTCGTTCCCCGGTCTTCTGCACCGCTCCCTTTCTGGGACGGATCAGGCAGGCAGGGCGGAAGCCGATCAGATCCCGGCGCCCTGCTTGTATTAAGGCTTCCTCTACCAGCTCATAATTCTTCGGATCCCGATATTGGATCAATGCCCGCTGCATGGCCTTCTCCTGCGGATCCTTCGCCGTATAGACCTTTTCCCCCGTCAGCGGGTCCAGTCCGGTATAGTACATGCAGGTAGATACAGTGGAAGGCGTCGGATAAAAATCCTGTACCTGCTCCGGCATATATCCCATATCCCGAACGCATTCTGCCAAAGCCACGGCATCCTTCAGAGCAGAGCCCGGATGAGAAGAAATTAAATACGGCACCAGGTACTGCTTCTTATTAAGCTGCTCATTCACCTTCCGGTATTGCGCAGCAAAGGCCCGGTACACACCAAATTCCGGCTTGCCCATCCGCTGCAAAACCTGGTCCGATACATGTTCCGGCGCTACCTTTAACTGTCCGCTGACATGATAGCGGCACAACTCTGTCAGAAATTCTTTATTCGGATCTGCCATCACGTAATCAAAGCGGATTCCCGAACGGATAAAAACCTTCTTGACCTTCGGGATTTCGCGCAGCTTTCGGAGCAGGCTTAGATAATCGGAATGGTCCGCCTGAAGCGCCGGACAGGGCTTTGGATACAGACATCGGCGCTCTGTACAGGCCCCGTCTGTCTGCTGCTTACCGCAGGCCGGCTGCCGGAAGTTCGCCGTAGGCCCTCCTACGTCATGAATATATCCCTTAAAATCCGGATCCTCCGTCATTGCGGCAGCCTCCTCTAAGATCGAGCGGTGGCTCCGTACCTGGAGAATCCTCCCCTGATGAAAAGTCAGTGCACAGAAGTTACAGCTTCCAAAGCAGCCCCGATTGCTGACCAGACTGAATTTCACCTCCGACAATGCCGGTACACCTCCGGCCGCTTCATAGGAGGGATGGGGGGCCCGCTGAAAGGGTAGCGCATAAATCTCGTCCATTTCCCCGGTACTAAGAGGTTGCGCCGGAGGATTCTGTATCACAAACAGCTTTCGGCCATAGGGCTCCACCAGCCGCCGGCCAGAAAAGGGATCGGTGTTCCGGTATTGAATGGCAAAGCTCTCCGCATACTGCCTTCTGTCTGCCTGCAGCGCTTCAAAAGAGGGTAAGAGTACGCCATCTTCTTTGTTCTCCAGATACTGGGTACGGCAGACGGTTCCGGGAATTTCCTGAATCTTCCGAACCGGCACCCCCTGCCGCAGGGCATCGGCAATGGCCAGGATGGAGCGTTCCCCCATTCCATAGCTAAGCAGATCTGCCTGGGAATCCAATAGAATGGATTTCTTCAGGTCATTTGCCCAGTAATCATAATGAGCCAGCCTCCGAAGGCTGGCTTCAATTCCCCCGATGATAATCGGAACATCCTGGTAAACGCGCCTTACCAGATTCCCATACACCACGACTGCCCGGTCCGGGCGTCTTCCAGTGATTCCTCCGGGCGTATAGGCATCGGAGGAGCGGCGCTTCTTTGAAGAAGTATAGTGGTTCACCATGGAGTCCATATTTCCGGAAGAAATCAAAAAACCCAGTCTGGGGCGTCCAAATTCCTGTACACTGTCCTCTCTGCGCCAATCCGGCTGGGGAAGCATTCCCACCCGGTAGCCATGGGACTCCAGCAAACGGCTGATGATCGCCTGTCCAAAAGACGGATGATCCACATAGGCATCGCCCAGGAGGTAGACAAAGTCTGTCTCCTGCCAACCTCTCGCCTGCATTTCCCTTCGGTTAATCGGTAAAAAATCCTTCATTTGGCCCCTTCTGTCTAACAATTATTCTGCCGTTTCGCCGCTTCTACCACATGCCCTGCTAAGACAGAGGTCGTCACCGTACCCACGCCTCCGGGAACCGGCGTCAGTGCTTCCACGACCGGGTCCGCATCCTCGAACCGTACGTCTCCGCAGAGTCTTCCTTCTTCATTGACGTGGATGCCCACATCAATAACGATCTGTCCCGGTGCAAAATAGGGAGCATCCACCATTCCGGCCTTGCCTGCCGCCACCAGCAGAATCTCCGCCTCCCGGCATACCGCCGGCATATCCTGGGTCTTCGTATGGCAGATCGTCACGGTGGCATTTCGCTGCAGCAGCATCAAAGCCGCCGGCTTACCCACTACCAGACTGCGGCCAATCACCACCGCTTTCTTCCCCTGGCAGTCGATGCCATAGTGCTTCAGAATCTCCATGCAGGCCTGAGCCGTACAAGGCGGGAAGCCCAAATTCCCTCCGGTAAATACACCGGCCATGGAGCCATTGGTAATTCCGTCCACATCCTTCTCCGGACGCAGAGCCTGACAGGCTGCTTCCTCATCCAAATGCTCCGGCAGGGGACGGAACAGCAGGATTCCGTGGATAAGGGGATCCTGATTTGCCTCCCGGATTGTATTGATAAGAACCTTCTGGGTCACATCTTCGGGCAGCAAATACCGCCTTACTGCCACCCCCAGTGCTTCACAGCGCTTCATAGCCCCCCGCTCATAAGAAAGATCATCCTCCCTCTCGCCCACACGGATAATGCCTAAGGCAGGTTTAATTCCTTTTGCGGTCAGTGAAGCAGCATCCTTCGTTATCGTTTCATTCAGGGCATCCGTTACCTCTTTGCCCAATAATGGTTTTGCCATGTAATCGTCTCCTTCCATGCCTACGCAAAGCGTACCCGCACACCCTCGAAAATTGCATCTGCTAAAGGTACATACTGCTCCAGCATATTCTCTGCCTTGGCATTTATGGCTTCTGCATATTCCCGATCGGTCATGGATTTCGTATTAATAAAGACATTCAGACTTGCTCCCTGTAAGGCGGCCCGGCAGCAGGTCACGCCTACGCCTACGTCACTGATCGCAATCACCGTTCCTTTCTGCGCAAATTCCTGATGCAGTGCGATGGCTTCACAACATTTCTCCATGATTTCCATGGGAACACTGCAGGCATCCCTTAAGGCGGCTTCCATTACACGAGCCTTCTCTGCCCGCTCCGCTTCCGTCTCTTTCGGCATGCCATAAGCTCTGGAAAGCGGCTCAAACAGCTCTGCATCCTTCTGCACCAGTACCAGGAAATCCCCTTGCAGAGCATCGGCCTTTTCCTTCAGTGCGATTATATCTTCCTGCACATCGGCATACTTCTTCTTGCCCAGCGTCAGGCTGCCGACCATATTGCCTAGTGCCATGCCGATAGCGCCCACCAGGGAAGAAGCCCCGCCGCCGCCCGGCACGGGCGCCTTAGAGGCCAGCACCTCAATAAATGTTTCACAGCTTTCCTTCGTAAATTCCATGAGAGTCCTCCTTATCCGCTAATCCTTCTATTAGAACAGACCACTGATCCGTCCGCTTTCGTCTACGTCGATCTTCTCGGCAGCCGGCACTTTCGGTAAGCCGGGCATGGTCATAATATCACCGGTCAGGGCCACGATAAAACCGGCGCCTGCCGATACCTTCAGATTCCTTACGGTTACCGTAAAGCCTCTGGGTGCTCCCTTTAGCGACGCGTCATCTGAGAAACTGTATTGGGTCTTCGCGATACAAATCGGCAGCCGGTCAAAGCCAAGTGCCGTTAACTGTGCCGCTTGTTTCCTGGCATTCGCAGTCAGCTGTATACCGTCTCCATGATAGATTTTCTTCACAATGGCTTCCAGCTTTTCTTCGATCCCCAGATCCAACTCATAGCTAAAGGTGAATCCATTCGGGTCTTCTGTCAGCCGTACTACCTCTCTGGCCAAGGCTTCCCCGCCCTCGCCGCCTTTGGCCCATACTTCCGACAGTGCCGCTTGGACGCCCAGTTCACGGCATTTCGCCTCTACCAGTGCCAGCTCTGCCTGGGTATCCGTAGGAAATGCATTGATTGCCACCACGCACGGCAGCTTATATACGTTCTTAATATTGTCCACATGCTGCAGCAGATTAGGAAGACCTGCCTCCAGTGCTTGCAGGTTCTCCTGATTCAGGTCTGCCTTGTCCGCACCGCCGTGGCTCTTCAGAGCCCGGACGGTTGCTACCAGTACGACGGCAGCAGGCTTCAGGCCTGCCATCCGGCATTTGATATCCAGGAATTTCTCCGCACCCAGATCCGCCCCGAAGCCTGCTTCGGTAACACAGTAGTCTCCTAATTTCAGCCCCAGCTTCGTAGCAATCACAGAGTTGCAGCCATGGGCAATATTCGCAAAGGGACCTCCATGTACAATCGCCGGCGTATGCTCCAGCGTCTGTACCAGGTTGGGCTTCAGTGCATCCTTTAACAGGGCCGTCATGGCCCCCTGAGCTTTCAGGTCACCGGCTGTTACCGGTTTCTCATCATACGTATAGCCCACAATAATCCGCGCCAGCCGTTCCTTCAGATCCACAATATCCGAAGCCAGACACAGCACTGCCATAATCTCACTGGCCACCGTAATATCATAACCATCCTCACGGGGTGTTCCGTTTATCCGGCCGCCCAATCCATCGGTAATAAAACGCAGCTGACGGTCATTCATATCCACACAGCGCTTCCAGGTAATCCGGCGGGGATCTATATGCAAGGAGTTTCCCTGATAAATATGGTTGTCTAACATTGCCGCCAGCAGGTTATTTGCTGCTCCGATGGCATGCATATCACCGGTAAAATGCAGATTGATATCCTCCATCGGAACCACCTGAGCATAGCCGCCGCCGGCGGCGCCGCCTTTGATGCCGAATACCGGTCCGAGGGAAGGTTCACGGAGTGCTACCATAACCTTTTTGCCGATTCGGCGCATTCCATCCGCCAGTCCAACCGTAGTGGTCGTCTTACCTTCTCCGGCAGGCGTAGGATTAATAGCCGTTACCAGGATGAGCTTTCCATCCGGCGCATTGCTTTCCTTCAGGAGGCGGTAATCCACCTTTGCCTTATACCGTCCATAGCTTTCCAGATACCTTTCTCCGATCCCCGCTGTCTGTGCGATCTCAGCCACCGGCAGCATTTCTGTTTCCTGTGCAATTTCAATGTCCGATTTGTAGCCCATTAATTTTCTCCTTTTTGAATCCCGTATTATACAAAGCACTCTTTCATGGCCTTCGTAATATCCCTTACCATATACAAAGATCCCAGCGCACAGATGACACCGTCCGGTCCGGCCAGCTTCGCTGCCAGCAGACAGCTCTCCCGGATCCCACCTCCGTCCACTACCGGCAGGGTGGTAAGCCTGCGGATAATCGCAGCCAGCTCTCCAGAGGGCAGCGCCCGTGGATTCGCCGGTTCCGTCGTGATAATTTCCCCTGCCAAAGGCAGGATCTGGTCTACCATGTTATTGACATCCTTATCCGCCAGTACACCCACCAGAAAAACAATGCCTCCCTGAGGAAAATACTGCCGTAAACTCTCTGCCGTCGCCCGGATGCCCTGCGGATTATGTGAACCATCCACCAGCACTGCCGGTTTCTTCATTAACAATTCAAACCGGCCCGGCCATTTGGTTTCGGCAAGGCCGTTCCGGATATTTTTCTCTGAAATATGCCAGCCTTTCTTCTGCAGCAGTTCCAGGGTCGTAATGGCCAGTGCCGCATTGTTTAGCTGATAGGTTCCCAGTAGCGGGATCTGCAGATTCCGATAACGCCCATAGGAGAAAGTCTGTCCCGTCAAATCCTGTGAAAGCGGTTTTAATGTATCGTATTTTGGGAGGTATAGATGACAGTCCTTCTTAATGGCTTCTGCAGCAATGACCGTGTCGGCCTCTGCATTCTGTCCGTAAACCACCACATCCCCATGGAGCTTCATAATCCCGGCCTTCGTCGAAGCAATCGCCGAAATGGTTTCTCCCAGTTCCCTGGTATGATCCAGGCTGATCGACGTAATTACTGCTGCTTCCGGCGTATCAATCACATTCGTGGAATCCAGCGCTCCCCCCATTCCAACCTCTAATACCACGATATCGCAATGGTGACGCCGAAAAAATTCAAAGGCCAGAACCGTAATCAATTCAAATTCCGTAGGCGGATCTTCCATGGCATCCGCCTCCGGGCGGATCCAGGCAGTCAGCTCTGCCAGCTCGTCATCGGAAATCTTTTCTCCGTTTACCTGCATCCGTTCATTAAAGCAATAGATGTAGGGAGATGTGTAAAGTCCCACACGGCAGCCGGCATTTTGCAGCACAGAAGCAATCATGGCGGAGGTAGAGCCTTTGCCATTGGTGCCTGCCACATGGACGAATTTCAGCTGCTTTTGTGGATTACCCAGTCGTTCCAGAAGTTCATAAGTCCGCTCCAGACCCAGGCGGCTTCCCCGCCAGACAACTCCGTGAATATATTTCAATGCTTCTTCGTAATTCATTTCATTTCCTTTCCAAATTTTGCCCTTGACACCAGCGAAGCGGAAAGAAGCTTCACACGGCACTTCCCGCAGGAAGTATTTCTTCTTAGCCTAATCTCTGTTTTGTCCGTTGGTACGGATCCCGGACATATTTACGATCGTGGCCACGTCTTCATGCTTATTTAACGAATAAATATGAAGTCCGTCCACGCCTTCACACATGTACTGTTCCATCTGCCGCACCGTGTATTCGATTCCTGCCTGTTTAAAGCCCTCCGGATCGTTATAATACCGGCTGATAATCTCCGCCAGCTGCCTGGGAATGGAACAGCCATTCAAGGACAGCGCCATCCGGATAATGGACTCCTTATTCAGCACCGGCATAATTCCTACATCAATGGGAATCCGGACTCCTGCCCGCCGCACCATATCCATCCACCGCCTAAAACCTTCTACATCAAAGCAAAGCTGTGTCATTAAATAGTCTGCGCCCGCATCCTGCTTAATCCGCAGGTGGGCGACATCCTCCATAAGGCTGTTCGCACTAATGTGCTTCTCCGGCGCCCCTGCCATGGCAATGGTAAACTGATCCCCGAACTGATCCCGGATATAGCTGATCAGCTCATTGGCATAGGCAAAATCCCCTCTGGTACCTTCCCAGCCGGCCGGCAGGTCGCCCCGCAGTGCCAGAAAATGGTCAATGCCGATCTCCCGGTAACAAAGCAGCTGCTCCTTTACATCCTGCCTGGTATGTCCCACACAGGTAAAATGGGCAACGGTGATCGTCTTCCCTTTATCCTGGATCGCACCGCAAATCTCCATATTCCGTCCCACATTACTGCCGCCTGCTCCGTAAGTGCAGCTGATAAAATCCGGCTGGAACTTATACAGCTCATCCAGCGTATCCAGCACAGGATCTAATGGCCGGTCCGGCTTCGGCGGGAACACTTCAAAAGAAAAACTCATCCGCTTCGCCATAATTTCTGTAATTTTCGGCATAATTAAATCTCCTTTCTATGCTTATAAATATCCTAGCAGCAAACTCCAGACCGGGACGGTTACCAGCGACAACACCGTCGTCAATACCACCGCCTTGGTAGCAAATTCATAATCACCATCGTAACGGGCCGCCAGAATCACCGTAGTCGTAGCCACCGGCATACTCACCAGAATTACAGACACACTGGCAGTCAACGGCGGCAGCCCCGTTGCCGTCACGCCCAAAAACACCACCAGCGGAATGGCAATCAATCGGATAAAGGTAATGTACAGCGTTTCCCGGGAAATCAAGGTCCGAAGATCCACATCCGCCAGGATCGCTCCGATCAGCAGCATCGTAACCGGTGTCATCGCACTGCCGCAGGCAGCGATGGTCTTCGTCAGAAACACCGGCAGCGGAATCGGGAAAAGCAGATAGGCAATTCCCAAGAATACCGAAGTAATGCAGGGATGCGTCAATACCGTCCGCACGACCTGCTTTTTATCCACGGGAGCAAAGCAGGCCAGGCCCACCGTCCAAAGGAACAGGCGCACCGGTACCAGAAACACGGAGGCCAGTAGCATCCCGGCCTGACCATACAAGCCTTCTACCATTGGATTCCCCAGAACTCCTGCATTAGACACCATGGTACCGTAACGCATGACACTGCGCTTCGGCCCCGGCATCTTCCGGAACAAAACTTTGCTTAATAGATATACGCCGATCTGAATCACCAACGATACCAGCATAATCTGTGTCATCTGTCCAAGCATCTCGTGCTCTGCATTGAAAAAAGCCGTCAGCGTACTGCACGGGATCAGAAGGTTAATCGAAATATCTGTCAGACATCGGCGCCCTTCCGGCGTAATAATTTTCTTCTTATTAAAAAGTATCCCTGCCAAAGCCAACAGCAGCATCATTGCCTGCATATTAAGCAGATTATCCATTTGTATCATTGCACTTCCCATCCTTTTTCAGGTTCGCGAAGGCCTGAAGTATCCCCACTGCTTTCCATTATAGTAGCCTCTTCCAGAAAGTGCAATCTTTTTCCTTTTTGGTCCGCGTACAGTATAACAGATATATCCGCTGAACTTCAAGATATTTTATGGATTTCAGACTACCTGCTGCCCATTGATAATCAGGCGAAAACGCAGCCCGAGGGTTTCTGCTGCCTTACGGCAAAGCAGCATACGGCCCAGAAAAATCTCAAAATAATCCATAATGGACCCATAATCCGTATCGATGCTTAACTGCAGCGTAAGGGTATCTTTACTCTCATTGATACGGATCTTGGATTCCTGCACAGAGTAATTCACCCTATCGTGTATATCAAAGGTGGTCTTATCCCGGTTTCTCACACGGCTCCGGCGGACATCTGTCTTATCCCCCAGAATCAATGCCGCCGCGATCGGATTGACTGCCTGGGCCGTGCCCTCATCGTGATTCCCGATTGCCGTCACAATTGCAGCGATCTCCCCGGGGTCCATTCCCAGATTTTCCAGGATACGAAAAGCCATTACCGCACCGCTTTGTGCATGGTCGATCCGGTTTACCAAATTACCAATATCATGGAGAAATCCGGCAATCTGCGCGAGCTCCTGCTCCCGCTTACTAAAGCCTATAGTCTCCAAAATATACCGGGCGGTGTCCGCCACCCGGGTCACATGGGCAAAGCTGTGTTCCGTAAAGCCCAGGGCGATCAAAGACTCGTCTGCCTTTGCAATATACGTACGGATGGCTTCATTTTTTTGAATATCCGTGAAAGTAATCATATGAATTATTGCTCCTTTACTGATCTCTTTTTGCATACATTGTAAACAAAATAGCGGGGAATTGCAAAGACTTTATAAGAGTTCCCGGCGGGGTTTGACAGGATGCCATGAATGTGATATGTTGGAAGTAGTTAGCTTCAATTAAATTTAGGAGGTTTTATCATGTTAAAAGTAACGAACACCACGAATGCCCCTGCGGCAATCGGACCTTATTCCCAGGCAATTGAATTTCAGAATATTTTGTTTACTTCCGGTCAGATCCCGCTGGATCCTGCCACCGGTAAGGTAACCGGCAGCACGATTGCAGAGCAGGCTGAGCAGGTTATGAAGAATATCAGCGCACTGTTAGAGGCGAATGGCATTGACTTTACACGGGTGATTAAGACCACCTGCTTCCTGGCAGACATGGCCGATTTCGGTACATTTAATGAAATATACGCCAAATACTTTACCACCAATCCGGCACGTTCCTGTATTGCCGTGAAACAGCTGCCGAAGAACGTTCTCTGCGAAGTAGAAGTAATTGCAGCCAAATAAAATAAAACTTAGTGAGGGAATACCGCATGAATCAAAGACAAATTTTTGAACTGATGAATAACAACCTCGCTTTTTATCTTGCCACTGTTGAAGAAGGCGAACCGAGGGTAAGAGGGATGATGCTGTATAAGGCCGATGAGACAGGTATTGTCTTTCACACCGGCGCTTTTAAAGATGTTTATAAGCAAATACTCAGCAATCCTCATGCTCAGCTTTGTTTTATTGACCCTGTGAAAAACATTCAAGTCAGAGTTAGGGGAACTCTTGAAATAGTGGACGATCCTGCGCTGAAGGATGAAATATCCAATCATCCCACCCGCGGATTTGTTAAAGCATGGAGGGAAAGCGGTCCGCTTGAAGATTTTTATAACAGCTTTATCGTTTTAAGGATGAAAAACGGATTCGCCAATGTTTGGACCTTCGATAAAAATTTCGCGCCGAAAGAGGATATCGCATTGTAGCGGCTGTAATGGCCTTATGAGCGGTACGGTACACGGACTGCATAGCTTCTCTATGTCGGAAATCCGGGGACACATAAAATTAAAGTCCATCATCAGCGGCACATAGGATACTGTCACAAAATCTTGATTGATCTTGTGACAGTATTTTGTTATAGTGTAAACATAAGATCAATATTTTATTGAATACGATTATTTGACTAAATTATTACGAAGGAGTTATTATGATGAATGATCATAGAAAAAGGTTTAGTGCGTTCGGCGTAATACTCATAGTTTTGTCAATATATTTAATGAGTACTAGTCTTCGCATATTTTCCTATAGTAATAGCTCCTCAGATTTTTTAGGCAATATTATTGATGTATTCCTTGACTTAATACTATTATTTATAGGCATTATACTTATTTCTGCTCCTATTTACAGAGACAGGAAGCTTCAAAAATTACCTGAATTAGTGTCTTCGGCAAAGCTTGTTTCTAAGGGCACCGAGATACGCGGGAGACACACAATTACAATATATTACCTAACATTTGAGCTGCCTGACAACAGCAGAAAGACATTTGAGGTAAGTTCTGATATATATAATTCGATTTTAAAAAATGAAACCGGTATTTTGACATACAAAGAACAAGATAAACTAATACAATTTTTAGATTTTAAGAGAAACATTCCGTGACTATAAAAAAATATTGGACCGTAAAAACCATCTGCGCCAGGTTGAGGCTAAACGCAAGTCTAGCAGATGCAGGACAATATCAAGCCCTAATAAGTGACAATTGAACAACCAATATATGACACGATAAAACGAAAAACCACACAAATGCGGTGTTATATAGGGAATGTTGGCTATATGCAGATAATGCGTATTCGGTCGGGTTACTGTTTAATAAATTCGGCAAACAGATAAAGTGGTATATCAGGAATTTTTGTATCCTCGTAGACCATTGGTTCATACATCTTTAAAAAAGCCAACCCATGTTCTGTCAACAGGTTAAAATAATACGAAACCGGTCTGTGATAGTGCAATACTGGTTGGGTAACCCATACCATTTCGATGCTGCGTGGGGTTATGTACGAGGTCACCTTTTTATAAACAATAATCCCCTCCTCATTTTTTTCCCAGTCTCCTAAATAGAAAGCCGGATGCACAATAGAAAAAAACAGTTTCCCATCTTTTTTAGTACCCTTATAAACTCTTTAACAGTCGTGCTGATCCCCTCGATATCCATTAACACAAGATTAGAGAAAACTAAATCAAATCTATTATCGTCATAAGGTATTTGCTTTGAAATGTCAGCCACATCAAATTTGCAATGTGGATATTGGTTCTTCGCTATTTCGATTACCTTATGTGAGCCATCACAACCAGTTGCAACCGCACCTTTTTGTCTGAACATCTCTGTATATTCACCGTCGCCACAGCCTGCATCAAGTACATGCAAATTGTTGACATCAGTAAAATGTCTTTTCACAAAATCCTTGCAAAAACATGAATATATGTTTTCGCCCTTCACTTCCGCATATATTTTTGCCGCTTCAATCCAATTATCAAGATTTTTATGCAAGTCCTCCGCCTTCCTAAAATATATGAGATTATGTAAAAACGTAACGGTATGCAAGATTTCTAAGTGTGCTATCATCGCAGCCACGATAACGCGGTGTTTTATAGGGACTGTTCGTATATAAAAAATGCTTATATTTTACGTTAACTGTTATCAAAAAAGAACACGTCTCCCAATGTGCCGTCAACATAATCCAATTTGGGGTGTGATGTTATGAGCTCATATTGACCTTTTGTGTATTCGTTGATTACATTGTCCCAAAAGCACACCGACACGATGTTTTTCGGGTGCCGCTTCAATTGCCATCGCCCCTTGTGTTTATTAAGCACTTGAAAAAACGCTTGCCTGCCCACGCCTGAACGGCGGTACTTGTACATCACGAAAAATTCGGCAATTTGGAAATCAGTTTCCGTACCTTCCACTTCGGAAAGGTCGATGACCATAACAAACCCGGCTAATTTACCATCAACCTCTATAAAGTATGCCCACCGCTTATCTTCGTTCCAATAATAGTCAAGGTATTCATAGCCGTATAGTCCGAGCTTGTTTACATCACGCCCATCATATTGCGAAAATTCATAATCGTATTTTTCCAGCAGATTGGCAAGTATCTCTCTGTCGTCAAGTTCTGCCTGCCTTAATTTCACTTGCATGTTTACACCCTACTATAAACTAATTAACCGCATTATATAACATAAGAGCAGAACTGTAAATAAAAAGGACATGAACAAATCATGCCCCTTTTCATATACAACAGTACACACAGCCCCACCAATATGGACGATAGCCCTATAATAACCCACAGCCATATGTTACCATCATCACCGGTCTGCGGCAGACCGGTGGGTTCTTTTAATGTAACATGGATACCCGCCGTCCGGCGTAATATAGAAGGTAAAGTCATCGCCTTGACTCACCTACACATCGCCCATTGGACTGATATTGCCGTGCGTGCCTGACGATGCCTTGATGGTTTGGATTACAGGCGGTGCAGTCTGCACATTCACCACCAGCGTGGTTTTCGCCGTGCCGCCGTCCGCGAAACGTACCTCCACGGGATAGCTGCCGTTTGGCAGTATTTGCAGATAGGCGGGTTTGAGCGTAATGACCACGCTGCCGCTGTGAACCTCCGCTTGTGCTGGCATCGTAAGCTTAGCGCCGTACCCACACCGAGCCGTTGCCAAAGTTAGCATAATCCGCGGCGACGGCGCTCTCTACGGACATGGTGTTGTCGATGACCACCGGGAATACGTACAGGGGTCATTGTTTTTTCAAACTCATGGTGTTTCACGGCTTAAATTTCAAAAATAGAGACGCCAATTTTCTCACATCCATCGTACCATTTTAAGGCGTGTTTGTACCGTGAACCTTCCTAAGCGCAGCGAAACTGCATAAGACGCAACGAAACTGCCTGAATGGCACGATTTTTATGTATATGTGTGGT
>Ga0153980_1000567_pt1 | contig 16674 bp, 25 predicted proteins | sample TSGA064MetaG_FD_104722 | JGI IMG/M metagenome (GOLD analysis project Ga0153980, IMG submission 104722) | Attine ant fungus gardens microbial communities from Georgia, USA - TSGA064 MetaG | ecosystem: Host-associated > Fungi > Mycelium > Unclassified | place: USA: Georgia, Magnolia Springs State... | reverse complement strand
ATCCGCCTCCTAGAACTGGGATTTAGAGAACCAGTACTGATTGCTACAGGAGCAGGATAATAAGATGGCATTACACCGTCACCGTACACGACTTGCCCAAAGCCCTTGCTGGTGAATCTTGGCATTTGGCCGACTAGACAAAGACTCCTAGTGAATCGTTCATTGTTCTCTCTAATTTCAATCTCAATTTTGAATATGCTGGCACAGATACTAACATCCGCCACCGTGATCATTATGCAAATTACAGACCTAAAGCCATTCCGTCCTTGCCAAAAATCAAGCAAACGAGTCGATATTTCGTCGGCCTTCAATTCAAACCTCTCAGATTCCTACTGGCCGACAACGAATCCATCATTTCAATGTGTCTGGATATTTTCAGAGAGGTTCCTGAAATCTGAAATAGAACTCATTCTACAGACTTGAGCTCGTTCGCAGGATTTCTATGAAAGCCGAGCTACACTTTCCAGATGAAAACCCACGCACGTCTTTGGTATGATCAAAATCTACTGTGTGCAACAAAAAAACCGGTCGTCGTGGGCAGTTCGCACAGCTGACAAATCTCGAACCTCATGGTACTTACCCAAAAAAACATGTTCTTTTTCATATGCTTTTTTTACGCAGTCATTGTGGTCACAGAATTCTGGCAATGACTTCCCTTGAACAGATTTAACCAGCGATGTTTGAGACATTGATGGAGAGACCTCTGATGTTTTAAGGAAGTCGCATCGGCTAAATGAAAGCTAGATTGTGAGTAATATGAAGTGGGGAAGTTTGTACATCAGAATTAGATACTGTGAATAAATTTAAGTAGCCTGCGTTAACTAGCTTGTCCTCTACAAGGATCGATGAATTACTGTATGCTGGCCTTACAAAGAAGATGTGGATCTGTAGATGGCTGAGCCGTGGCATTGGTAATCAGGTGTAGAAGTGATATCTGGCAGTGACGTCGAGCCCACGTCAAACCCACACGGCGTTTCACGACCAGCCTTCTGGAGATCTCTTCCTGAGTGGTAAAGGAAGCCAGGGCTTGGCTGCTTGCCTACCCAAATTTTGAGTGCTCGAGAGGCCAACACGTCGGATTTTGGCGAGCCTAGGGTCAAGGCATGAGTCATTTTTTTTGAGAGGAAGAAAAGGTGTACTTGTGTAACGCAGCCCAAGTAACGATCAGCGCAATGCCCGATGATAAAAATGTCATCAGATAAAACGCATGTGGATGTTCTTCCAAGTGGCTGGTTAACTGACATCATTGATCATAAGCCCTAAAGTAGAAAAAAGGTGTAACAACGCGACCCACATTCATACCGAATAAACCAGCCACAAGAGCACCAGTGCCAAGGCCCATAGTAGCAATGGAAACCTGTGAGGAAGTGAATCCTAGTCAGAGAGAAGATCGATGCCAAGACAAACCTTGAGATCAAGAGCGAGGAGAGCGTTACGATTTGAATCGAGAATAAGCTCAACAATCTCTTGAGTAGACTGGACATTGCTCTAGAGAAGGTCATAAATCAGATAGCAGTTAGTTCATCATTTCAATCACCTCAATGCTCTCGGCTTCAGTAACAATCTCCTCCACCTGCTTCGAGAAGGATTCTAGTAACAGCTCAAGCTCCTCATGATCAGATTCTGTTAAATCGTCCCTTCTCTTCGATAGATACATGGCGTTCAGATCCTCGTCTGATGCATGTGAAATTTAGATATTTTAGGAGCAAAATTAATATTCGAACCTTGGGCAAGGACTTCCTCCAGAGCCTCTTCCACCTAAATAGACGATGTAAATATCGAGTGTAAACGTGAAGTTCGTGATGGCAGTACGAACCAATTTTGCTCTATTCTTGAAACTCGCAAGACGACGTGAATAATGGAGTAGCCTCTTGAAACGATCATGATCGATATTGTCTTCAAGTTCTGCTAATAAACCTCCGACAAGATTGCGAATGAAGACCATTTCTGCCTCCAGGGCGCTCATGACAGACAACAATATGGATTCTAGAGCACTGGTGCAGTAATTTTATTAATTTTAATTTGATCTCCTAATCGACGAATGCACCAACCGAAATTCGTATGGCAGAATAGTCCCTCTTGACTTCAAGTTATGCTATAATACAGAGTGAGAATAGTAACTTAAAAAACGGACCCATCTCACCTCAAGGTGGTATAAAAACACGGAATGAAGTCTTGAATCGGCAGATCCATACGTATCAAACAAGATAACCGTGTCTGCTTTAACCAAAGCCCTGATATGAAGGATGTTGACCTGGTGGAGTTCAGGATGTCAAATGTTTGTAATGAACGGGAGGAAAACCAACCAGGACAGCCTCCTTTCGTACAAGGATAGTTGGGATGAGATTAGGAACTCTGGAGTCAATTTTACGAAGGTCACGAGCCTGTCGACATGATCAAAAAGAGCCAAATAAGTGAAATGGGCATTACATACATTTAATCCGTGTTCTGCAATCAGGTCGGACTTTTTGAAGTGACCAGAGATTGTCTTGACATTTCCTTGAATGTACCATCATGTAAACAAAACCACATGTGGAAGGATCAGGTAGAAGCACCTTCAGCATCGAGTATAGTGCCTAGTCATCTCGTCAATTGGAGGCACACCGATGACAGGAACAAGGACGCACAACGAAGCATAAGATCCGTTGGCTGACGTCCTTTCATGACCTTTTCCAGGATGGCAGCCTTCGTCAGGTCCTCCTGGTCGTCAGGAACGCCATTGGGATCAGCGGCCCGTGAACGCAATCTAAGCAACCAGGATATGTGCCGGATGCCAACGTAGTTCCTAAGTGGTGATATGAATGTTTCCACGTATGATCTAGACGAGGTTTCACAACGAAGAGGAAAGCTCTGAGTGGCGTATGGAAAGCAGGCATGATGGGACTGCCGTCGAGCTAGACGACTGTGAGAGTATGAGCTGGTGGATTTTAAGCACATTCCCACTACATTTTTTCTTGGGGCCGTAAAGAAAGCTCCCTGCATGCGCCCAGGACACGAGAAGACGATGGGCAACTTCAAATAACTGGAGAAATCTTGGCTTCGAACCTCGGCTTGCCCTGCGTCCCGTGATGATGTCACTATGTCACTCAACATCACAAATCTCATGTTATTGTGTATCTACGATTCTCCTGAGGTCTGGAATTATGGACTCATGACAATCTGCTTCCACTGAGATTCATAGTGGACACACAATCCAAGACTTCGGAAAAACCTTACCAAATAGAGGCTAGCACTGCTTTACACCTTGATGTATGGGACCACCCTTCAAGTATGCCAAAGGACCATCTGAATTCCTGGTACAAACGAGGAAACGTTGCATCAACGTGGTAGATTTAGTTTTGAGCTGATCGGGCTTACCCGTGTTCGGAAACGATGCAGGGAGCGATCAAGCCTGCTGATTCCCTCTTGTCAGGTCATTACATATCTGACGATCGCCCACCGGCATTGCTTTAACTGTGGCGGCTTCTTTTTATCATAACATGCCTTCAGTTGGGACTTTCTCACCTCTTTCTCTTCTCTTCTGAAATGCTCGAGACAAAGCGACTCCTCGACTCTGCCGCTGTTCTCTCCCGGTTGCTCCAAGAGAGTAGGATACAGCATGCATTCTATGGCAGCGTGTTTTCAGCTGTGCTTGCTAGCACCACGCATAGTGATGTGAGATCTTCTTGTGAACCTGTCAGACTCTTTGAAACAAGAATGGTCTTCATCGACAGGAAATTTTCTGTGTTGTTGAGGGTGGGCAAAATCTCCCCCATCCTTTCAGACGCATCAGGGACGCCATCTCAGGAGAAGAAGACTGGTCGAGTACCCACTCACCGTGGTCAAATCGGTTCGTGTTCTATTGAACTGTGGTGTCTCACATGCTCATTTTATTTTCAAGCCTTCATGTCACGTATCGAGCCTTCATTCCACCAATAGAGGTGAGCACATCAAAAGAAGATCATCAAGTGTGCCTACGATTTCTTGCTAGATTGAAATACTACCAGCTGGTGAAACTGGTCCCCGCCACCTTGATGACACAAATACTATGAAATTACAAAATGTCCCTTTTCTTAATGTCTCGGAATTCCTTCGGGCAAAACTGAACTCATGGATGATGTAGGTGTCAAGAATACAGATTCTATCCAAGTCTCACGCCAATGATTCTTCCATCAGCCGAGGCGCCGAGCGGGATGCTCACGATATCATCTTCATTCTTTCTCGTTACTGGAATCGTGTAGACATCAATCGAATACCTGAACAGGACATGAATTATTTCGTCTCCCGAAACCACATGGCAGGGCCTGCGTGGAGTGCCGTCAGGAGGAAATATGGAATGTAAGCAACAATGTCCGAGTCCGAATTTTCATGAGACATGCACAATGACGGGATGAGGTCAAGTTGGGTCAGAGGTTTTGATTTGCTGACGAATAGTGACTTGGACTGTGTGGACTGTGTGTTGTAATGCTAAGACAGCTGTCAATGTGATCCGGATTCATGTCCAGGGATTCTCATCCAACCCTGACATCCAGAAACTGGTGTACTAATCCGATGGCATCTCAAGACTGATTACTTGGGCTCACTGAAGTCAACTGTTCAGTGGAACGTAATCTTACGGCGGAAGCAGAGTATCTGACAAATAAGGACGTCGACTGACTGCAAATACATACGGCGTGACGGAGGCTTAAATAAGCTCAGCACATGTTTATGACGCTGGTGGGTTCTGAAAGCATCTAGTGCTTTTAGTCAGCTGTACTACTGTCTCTTTTAGGTGATATGGAAGGTTATCTGGTCATCTGCTCAGAAAGCGAAGCCTGTTATCCCAGGGGATTGAAATTTCAATATAACGCCATACGAACAAGAAATGACAACGTATTGCCTGTTGACTATCTTCCTGAAGCACATATCTGACGCTTCGTTCCTGTCCTTCAGCGTATCGAGTCATGAGGCTAATTGGCGTAGGTGGGGCTGTTGGTCTATCACGAGGAATGATCAGTCGATATCGATATCACTATTCGTGATCAAACCTATATAAGCGGTCGGTCCGCGTGAATCGTCAAATAGAATCATGGACTCCACACCGGACCTCCAGACGACCTCCTATGGCCGCACGGAAGCAAGATGCCTACAAAGAGCTACAAAGCTTCTCAACATTTCGCCGAAAGAATCACTATATGACACGAGACGTTCGTGGCTAGAACATATACTCGCTCCAGCTACCAAGTTTGCCACTGTTCGGCTCTCACCCTCCTCCTCTCCTTCATGTCCTCTTAGCTGAGCCGTACTGAAGTCATGGCTGATGAGGCGACGGAAAACTTTTGTTGAATTCTAGCTGGTTGAACATTAGTATCATTGGGCAACGTGCCCGCCACGTCGTTGGTTCCTTACATGGCCTCTCCCTGGGATTTCGGCGGATTGCGCCCGCTGTTGATAAATCGGTAATATTGGAACGAGTCTGTGGATCATGAGAACGCCTTGGGGAGAAAACTTGAGACTTAGGCCCACAAGCAGTTCTCTGAGCGGGGTTCCCCGGAAGCCAAACAAGTCGGTCGGAACAAGGGACCCTTGGAGGCATTAATGGTTCTATAGAGATGTAGGATGGTATTCATACCGGCACGGCGGAAGTAAGTCCGTCGAATTTAGTCATCTTTTCCAGAGGTTTCAGAGCAGTGGCTCCTACATGCCCGGTGGTTTTTGAATCACAATATGAAAAAATTGAGGCCATCATCCTAAGTTTGCATTACGGCTCTGCCTAATTAGGTTTTGAGTGCACACGAGGAACGCTCTGTTAGCTCTGTTCATTTCTAAGGTTGTGAGTCGTGGTGTAATCGAGATCATTGATGAAAGGGCACTTAAAGAACGATATCTCATCTCACGCAATGGGTGCTAGAGTTTACGACGAATGTCTGCAACAGCAATAGTCGTGACTGCGTTTTTATCAGGCGCCGTCAAAATGATTACAATATTTCCTCCACAAGGTGCTCGGCGGCTATTCCTCCAAGCTGAGAATAGACAGGAAGCCAATGTTCGGAAAGGTCCGAGCACGCCTTCAGTAATCTCAACACAAAACCTCGGCTCTGAATCTCTGCTCCCTTCGTGAACTAGATTCCGTTCCACTCCTGTGTAGAAGTGAATGCCGTGACCTGATTCATAATGAATGCATGCTGGTATAAATAAGTCGGCCGTTTGTAATAAACAATAATTGGATTATATTGATTGTTGAGTTTGAATATGGCAAAAGAGGGGGGAAGAGCAAAAACTCGTTGCAAACGCGCAACATGCACAACGAGTCTCGTCTCAACCACTTCTATTAATTTCCATCTGATATCAGAAGATGAAACATTTGAACAATAGGAGATGAAACACACAACTTATTTTTAGTGCAACGCTCGATATTCAATTATGAATACCATACACACGAACCCAGACTTCTATAAGCCTCAACCATCCAGGATCACGGTGCCCACTGATGAAGGAGGGAAGAAAAAAGATCATGCGTCTCCCTATTGCTGATTCCCACTCCATTGGCAGATACAATATCCCTGACTAATCAAAGGCATTCCATGTGGTATTTGCTGACTTGTGCTGAACAACAATTTGCAGCATACGCCGCCTGCCCGCTCGAGTGTATGAAGAGCACCCTCCACCTCCTCGTTGCTTGATTCCGCACAAAAGAAGAACCCATGTTCAAGATTTGCTTCACAAAGATGGATGGTATAGAGCAACAGCCATTCTTTACACAGTCCAAAACCTATTTTTTTATATAAAAAATCAACATCTTGAACTTTTTTTTTACCAGCCTGTACACTAGTCTCGAAATTCCGGGCTGTTCGCACACAATCCCATCATAAACACAAGTCTCTGATTCGGCTCGCCCAGAAAACGACCTATCGAATAGTTGAACAAAACGTTAGCTGTCTCTCTAAATATAAGATTCCTACCTTTGAAGCTGTGGATCCATGTGCTAGATCAGTACCGTTTATGGAAGTCATAGTTGAGTGCCTCCATGTCTCATTCTTATTTTCATTGTTCGCATATTATTATTATTAGTTTGATACATTGACATGGGGGCATGGTATATAATCGGGGATACTCTGTGTACCCAAACCTCCCAGCCATTGCGTCTTACATCCCAAAAAATCTACTGAGTTACTCAATACAACTTTGCCTCACACAAAGGTAAGAAGATGTTCGGAATGCAATCACGCCGGACAAATGCATCAAGCCATCGTCTAACCTACATAAATCCCTCTTGTCGATAACCCAACGAAGAGGCATTCAACTAGAAAGGAACATTTTGTCCACAAGCAACCAATCTTACATGCCCAAATTTTTCTCGGCCACAATTTTTTTAACCCACGGGGACCGGTGAACTCCACACTGAAAGGAATCGACAACATGTCCTCTTCGATATGACTGCTTCTTCTAAAAGCGTTTTGACCTTCTGCTTTGTTGCTACAACAACAAGATAGCTCTCTCTCTCCCGACATCCGGCTTCTGATATCAAACCGATACTCACCTTTCCGAATCTGCATTGCTATCACCTATTCCGACAAGAAGCATTCGACCGTTTTATCACTTATACGAAACGCCCAAGTACCAATCCAACTCTAATTTCTCTCCACAAAAACAAATCACCTCCCAGTCAATTTTTTTCTTCTTCGCAGGGCACACTTCAGCAACAACACACGAAAACACAATCGTCAAACCGATCACGTTCCAAACCGACAACAGAGATGAAAACAAATCACATTAGACGTAATGATAACTCAGAACATAAGAAGATAATGATCACAAAAAAAAAAACGAAATTGAGAGAGAAAGGAGCGAGAGAGAGAATGTCAGAGGTGGAGAGAGAGAGAGAGAGAGAGGGAAAAGCAGCGAGAGAAAAAAAAAAGGTGACGCTTGGGGGAGTTCCGAAAAAAAACACAAAAACGTCAAACGCCCACTTAACCCCATCAACAACTCTCAATGGGAAAATCCGTTCGAGAATCCAGGAGCATCTGCACCCTGAGTTCCCGAAATGCCAACACTTGATCCTGCCAATCGATCTGCAAGTCCGTCTATTTGATCTTCCTCCGGAACTCTATCTTGTCCCTCCAATGCACCCTGAATAAGCGACCTCGTGTCTTCCCAACTCCGTCTTCGTGTACTCGGACTCGTCATGGTAGTTCCCAAGCTAGCCGTTCTCGAATGACCCCTTCTGATCCCAACCCCAGTCGGACTAGTCGGAGAATATGGTGATGGTGGAGGCGGAGATTTCGGTAACGATATGGTGTTGATGGCAGTGGGGCCGGGTATGACACTCTCAAGCCCTGCATTTACCCCATTAGCATTGACGCCAGGATAATCTTCTATCGTCGCCTCTGAGGGCGTTGTCGGCAGAGACGATACTAGAGCTTTACCCTCCTCCGAATCAGCATCAAAGAGCTCAGGTGGAAGACGCTCATTTTCGATATCAGATTTACGACTATTCTGATATGAGAGCTATACTTGACATGGAACATCAGAAATACTCACGCGTCGTCGAAGCCTTGAATGGCTTCTTTTAGACCTTCCATTCCGGATGCCAAAGTACCATAGGGTAGTTTCCCTGAAGCGGAGGCATTCTTGAGTTCTGAGACCTTTTCTGATTCCTCTCTATGATTGACTGGTCAGTGTTGGGGATACGGTAGAAGGCAAAGTGGTACATACCGAAGAAGAGCAAACACCCTTGCCATGCGACCAACGGCCATAATCTTATTTTTAATGACCTTTCTCCGTTCGGCTGAGTCTTCTGGAGCGACTTGGTGTGAAATCAGAGCAAGTTCCTCGTCACTTTCTTCCAGCTCTTCCTTAGTACACGTGTTGAGGACAGCGACAAGCATGTCGGTGACTATTGTAGTTGGCTACTAAACGGCGACGTTTGAAGTAAATTGTGAACGTACTCTTTTCACCAACGAAGGGTAGGGACCATGTGAAGACATCCATAAAGTTCGGTAGCCAATAGGGATGGGGAGTGCAATTAAATTGTCTGATGTTCATGACATTACTTTCATACTTGAGGACAGCGGCCTTGTTATTGTATACGTCGAGGTAATTTGGCGCGGAAAAGATGGTCATCACGGAGGGGAAACCAGTTGTTTTCGTCTTGCGGTACATGCGATACCTGGTCTCACTTTCAGACTACATATCAACGGTGAGACCCTCGTACATACCCCGCATCTTGAGCCTCATGTGCACGAATGATAGATAACAGGTTATTTCGCTCAAGGAACTGGCATGCGGCCTGATAGCTAGGAGTAGAAAATCAGGAAAAGCAAGCAAAATTCAACGAAACACTTACGTGAAGAAAAACGAACAACCACGGACGTGATTATGTACAAAGTTTTCAGAGGTTTTCTCCGAACCAAAATCTTCCATAGGATCAGACCAGAGGATATCGCACATTATGCCATGCGTGGGTGGTTCACGGAACCGATCAATCTAAGGAAAATGAAAAAATAGCTTATTCAACAAGGTCAAGGGATACGTACTGTACGAATGTCATCCAGAGTATTCAGTTCCGGCGACAAGCCACCGTGTATGCAGAGAAACTGCTTATTCATGATAGCTGCCAGCGGCAGGGCACAAAAAGACTCCATACATGCGTCGTATACGCGTTCAGTGTACTTGTGCTTACCTGTGGAGCATGGGGATCAGCTTGTCGTGCTGAACCACAAGACTCACATTCAAGTTTGAAGGTAAAGTAATCTGTCAAATGACGACATTCGTGATTTCCACGGAGGAGAAACAATGTTTCGGGGTACCATATTTTGAGGGACCAGAGGTAGAGGACACACTGACAAACGCCATGTCGTAAGATATCTGTCAGGCTGGACAAGCAAAGTTGCGCTCACTTCAATACTGAAGTAGCCTCTGTCGACATAATCTCCCAGGAAGAGATACCTAGTATCTGCGGGACTGCCACCGACTTCGAACAGTTTCATTAGGTCGTACTGGAATCAGGATATCAGGATCAGGATCGGTATGATAACAAAGATCCCTGAGAACTGACATATTGACCGTGTATGTCGCCGCATACTAGCCAGGCCGTCACGAAGGTGCTAGTTTAGCTCGGTGCAGATTGAAATATAGTAAGATACATACCAGTGATGGGTGCATCGACTTGAAGGACGTTGGGCTCTTTCCGCAAGAGCTCGGTCCCCTGCTCCAAGATCCACAAAGCCTGCTCCTCTGTCAACCGTCCTTCTCGATAAAAGTGGTTTTTGAGAAATGCAATGTCCGGTTTTGTGCGGTCTTGCCCGCGATTGGCGAAAAACTGTTCCGGTGAGGGCTTGAACATGGCTGGGGCCTGAACCTACAAGTCGCCGGACGATAAAGAGGTTATTACTGGGAAAAGGAAGTGTGGTCATCGTACATCCTTGATAACTCGCTCTTGAGTACTGATGACACTGCCGTCGTCGAGCGTATGCTGTGTAAAGTCGATATCTGTGTGTGTATTCCTGTCTTGGATCTGTTCGATGGCCTTCTCAAGATGGGTGCTCATGGCTTGGCTCGTGCGAGGAGATACACAATGCACGGGGAGATCGTAGAGGAGGCTCTATGGCGATGTGAGTGGAAACGTGACGACTTGATCAGCTGCTTGACAGCACAAATATGCCAACATATATATATTGTAATCTACCGGCCAAAGTACGCAAAAAGCACATGCTTCGCTACGTTAAACCCAAGCAACGACAGTATGTACGCAGTGAACAGCGGCAGAAGAGGCGACAGAAGGAGCTCAGAACGCACCAAGAAAGGCAGAGCTGTGGTCCCATTAATATTGATATCTGCCGATGCTGCTTGACTTACCGCTGAGACCAAGGTAGACACCATATGTGTACTGGGCAAATCTGCAGCGATCATGTCAACAATCATGCACCAGACCGTGGGCTGAAACCTACCCAGCCAGATACAAGGTATTGCCGAGCCAAAGACAGATCCAGTTGTCCTTCAGTATGATGGGAAGCAGGAAAAGTTGTGCAAGGTAAAGTGTAAGGTATAAAGGAAAGAATGCGTTTGTGTGGACATCAAATACATAGGCATACTCCACGAACGAGTCTGCTGGTGTCGAATGCGAGGGTGGGGACAAAAGCATCCGGTTGGAGATGAACCTTGCGAAATCCAGATTCTATGGACATGAGATTGGATATCGAGCTCACCATAGGACTGTTGCAACGATGATTCCAGACAACAAGAAATCTCGTAGAATCATGAACAAAACAAGGCTGAGAGTTGCCCACAGGCCGACTCTGTACACAATCCCCCATGCAAGGGCAGCAACTGGAATAACTCGTGATAGGACTTGACGAGCACAAAACTTGTGGCGTACCGGTAAGACATGCAGCAATAAGGACCAGAATAGCTGGGTCATCTCTGGCCCACGTGTTCTTCGTTTCTAGTCGACATTGTGAGTTTTTGGATGCTCATGATCGGGGTACAATCCGTACGCTTATGGAAGTAGACATTGCGGTACCTGAACAGGGTCAATATACACCCGGGTCAGAAATGGCAGACTCACACGCGCCGGGGCGCCAGACAGAGATATGTGAGCTGCCAGGCAGCCAGTTCAAAATCCTGTGAAACTCAACAGAGTCCATATCATGAAGAAAGTCCCCTTACCATTTGCTGAAGCCGATGTATCCTCCTGAATATAACGGGTATACTGAACCCTGCGGCTGAGCGGTTGGACAAGCCGCCCTCTTCAGGAGAGTAGGTCGAGCTTGTCGGTAGAATCATCGCATCTGGTGCCCTTATCCGTCGAAAAGCCAGCCTAGAAAATAACAGAATTAGACGCAGGACGATCTACTTGCCCGGCCTGAGTTTGAATGATTTGGGCGGAGTCCCAAATGATGAGGTTACAATCCCTGACGGGCACTCATACATTTGCCACAACCAACATGGCTGAAGAAGATAACGAGATTCTGGACTGGGGTAATGAAGGTATTCTTCAGCTCATAGCCTTTACCCTAGTCGGCTCTTGACTCCAATATATCACAGATGATGTTGTTTCTCTCGGAGACGAGGATGAAAGATTGACCCTTGAGGACCCAGTTCTCCCTAGCGCCACTCCTCAGGTGGCTTCTACCCGCTCACTATCTTTGCCGCCCGAGGAACCTCCCTCGGCTCAAACCACAGACCAGAATCCCGAACCGCCTGCAACAGAGCACAACAAACCCCCGCCGACTCCTTCCAACCAGCCCAGTCACAAGTTAACAATTCCTATCAGATTGACCCATGCCCTGCCTCCAAAGCCTGTCACGGCCAGTATTCCTTATGTTCCTCCGTCCGACCCTACAATCGTAGAAGCAACAGCAATGGCATCGAGGCCCAAAAAGGTCGACACCTCGGGCCATGAGCTCAAGGACGGGAGTCGGTATGATCATATCGGACCTCTTCCACCTCAGTGGGAGATACGTTTTTCCCGTGATAGACCCAATGAATTCTACTACTATGACTTACGGTACAAGGTCTCAACTTGGGATCGTCCTGTAAGTCCGGTTTACCCCCTTGGAGCAACTTCTCGCTCCTGACGATTTGACTAGTCTACCTCTGGTCCAAGTGCCACAGATGTCCCTGTGGCTCTTTCCCACGATGATCGTCATTATCGACCTGATAATAGACACAACTTGAATTCTGCGAGACGACACGAGGGTAATGGTGACTCTGATGGTCGTCAAACTCGTCATCATTCAGGTACAACTGGACGTTCTCCCGAGAGAGGACGTGACCGTTCAAGATCACTTTCTCCTCAAGGCAGGGATCGCGTTCATAGTAACCAGCGTCGCGGCAATAAACTCAATGGACCGCAAAAAGAAAAAGAAAACACCGCCTCTGACGCGCCGAAGAACGATAATCGCCCTTCGTCACCACCATCTACCACTCAACATCTTTCGAGAAGCATGCGACGGCAAATGAATCGCGCCCAAAACCAGCCTAAAGATGACCGTGCAAGAGATACCCAAGCTGAAGAGGCACCCCATGTCATACAGCCTAAGGAAGCTAGCAGCAAGGGTCACGACAACAATCGTACATATCCGTCTGATCATACCAACACAACAAATTCCACTCCAAGTACGTTATTACCCCTTTTCCTTCGTATTTACGGCACCGATACCTGTGTCGTCATACCTGGGGCAATATTCCCTCCACATTGCCTGGCATGCTTCGCGCTGCTCACTCTGGGACATTCCATCGGGGTTTTCGCGCCCAGGACATCCATTCTTCCAGATCCTCTTCGTCAATTCTGCATCCGGTTCTGAACCTATTTTCTCTTCGTATTTAACAGGATCCCTCCCATCCCTGCCCGCATCTGAACAAGAGTCTGTCATCATTTATCAAACAAAGGTCGAAAGGGCTGTTTCATCGGAACGGTCTTCCCGCTCTTCTGAACCCAATCCTCCCGTCCAGAATCGGAGAGACCGTTCCTCGAGATTTGGTCCCGAAACAGAGAAGGCGAATTGTTTGCCAGCAAAGCCTGTTACAGCTCCTGTTGACTCTTCGGCTAACTTCTCGCATTTAACAGAGGCTCAGCTTGAAAGGCGTTCGAATCCTCATATTTCTCCAATGCAGGCTCGAGCTCCAGAACCTCCTTTGACGTACCCACCTCATAGTGAACGAGGACGAAGATCGCCCGCGAGGAGTGAGAATTCGACCCCAGCGCCCTGTAAGCAGTGATGCTTATCTATGTTATGATCTTTTAACAAAAGTATCCATAGTGCGCAAGCGACAGCCATTGCCTCCTCAAGACGAGGAGTTTAGGGAAGCTGGAAGAGTAAGACCTGGTCACATTGAAATTTCCAATCAGCGCCCAAGAGATCTTCCCCCATCTCAGCCACCACCGGTCACCTTCCATGGCTGGAAAAAGACAGACAGACAGATTGACGGTCCTCTCCAGCAATATGAAGTCCATCGCACCTATCCTGGGCGAGAAGACTTGCGCGAAGACGGATACAGTCAGCCTTCATCTGGCTTTCGTGATTCAGCATCGGGTTATGATCGAGGGTATGAACAAGATCGGCCGAGAGTATGGCAGCGAGGGGATAATTTGATGAACCAGGATAGAAATTATGGGGTAGCTGTAGAAACGCTACCTCCTGTCCATGATAGCCGTTTGGCTTATCAAGATCAGGAACGCGACCCTCCCTCGAAGCCTCGCGCAATGCATCAAGATTCGACCTATGTCGTCCCGGGACCACTCAGTACTAGTCTTCCCGCTGGCCTTCCTCAACCAGTCATCAGATATCGTGATCGGCCATCACCTCCCCATTTTTCCAGGTCTGAGTCTCGACAAGACAGTGACCCTCGCCCAGGACCCACGCCGCCAGTCGCTTGGCAAGAAAGGAGGACGGATAAGCCTCAAGTTCGTCCAGACCGACTGGTATGTTGTTTTCCTCTGCATCTTATTTGAATTAGTAACTGAAAAGAACAGGCTACCCGTGAACTTCGAGGACGTCAAGCTCCAGTATCAAGCGCAAATAGTATACCAATTGGTGTACGAAAGATCTATTCTGGGGTCGATGCCGTTGCCAATACATCAATTCCCAAGAACGATAGGCCATCGTTTCCGGCCACTGATGTTCCTCAAGTGAGAAGCCATGATAAGGAATACCCTAGGCTCTATCAGCAGGAGGTCAATCCTAGGGTGAGTATGCTCTATTTTACTGGTACCCGGCGTCTTGAGTTGAACGCGGTTTCAGCCACCACCTAGCGAAAACCACTATGCGCAGGTAGACGACCGATTTTACAGAGCTGATAAGGTAGATGTAAGCAGGTAGCACTTTTTTGTCCGGCCTGCCCTGACACCTTCATAGTCTTTCCCACGAAATTTATCTACGTTGGCAAATCAAACTGCAAATATCCCTTGGTCACAACACCGGGGCCAACTCATGGCTCCTAGGAATGTATGCCAATAGTTCTCTGTGCACATCTGTTTTTCGATCTCACATCTTCCCAGTCTCTCCCAGAGTCACTGGATCGAGCACAGCAGAGGACTTGGTCAACTGAACGTAACATATCGCCCCATGGGCGGTTCAATGATTCTACCCGTGATGCCACACCGCCCCCTTTGTCCCAAGAGCCGTCGTTTACCTCATCAAATTGGACACCTCCGCCCAGTCATATTCATGAGCCACCTCTACGGGTCGTGGACTATCCTGATGTACCCGGCTATCACAAGCCTCCATTCCAGGCTTCACGGATGGATATCAATCCGAGACAAACACCTCCAGTCCCGATCCTGCGTGATGGTCCTGCACAACAGGCCCACGAACGATACCACCGTCAGCAAGACGTAGGTTTTCCCAGGCCTCCTCGACCTCTGCAACTTTCTCAACCTTCTGTTCGTCCGAAAAACCGTCGGGATGCATTACCTTATTTCCACGATACAAGGCGTCCTCCAGCCTTACATACATCATCCAACGGGAGTCGATCAAAGTGGGGTACGACTGGGACGCCTGCGGACGAAAATCAAGGACCGCGGTTACTCAATGAGCGTATTTCAGAACTTGTGCCCGGGGTGCAGACGCGTGGTGGTGGTGGTGGTTTGCGACCACTGCAGGGATTTCGCCAAGATAAAGGATATCATTACGGTGAGCCTGATCTTCCAGAGGTTCGCACGCTTGGGCACCTGGAGACGCGGCAGGATCATTATCCTCCTGAAGCTAATATTCCAGAGGCTCGTACGCTCGGGCACCTGGAACCACGACAGGAGCATTATCCTCAACCTAATCCCCCAGAGGTTCGTATCTTTGGGCACCCAGAAACACGACAGGACTATTCTTTTCAGCCTACCAAGACGTTCGAGCAGCGATTAGACAGTGCGCCTGTGCCGCGGGCAGGATCTTTACTTTCACGCATTTCTCATGGAAACACTGATGATCCCATGATGGCGCAGTCGCTGCGAGACCGCGTGCAGACTGGTAATAAACGGGATAGGGACGATATGTCTAGAAGTCATCTTCTCGATGGACCCATTGAAGCAGATGATGGTGACCTTGATGTCGGAAACAGGAGACGAAAGCGTCGGCGTGCTCGGCGTGGCGGAGGACCTTAGAAATTATCATGGCCTTCCATCTCTATTCTTTCTTGCTGTTCCTACGTCCAAGCCATCCACTTCAGTCTCATTTTTATACTCGACTTGTCTTCTCCCCATGCGTTTCATTCCCGACGTGCTCTGTGTGTCCTAATCTCCACCGTATCCTAATTTCCCGATTCCCCCATAGTTAATAGCAACGTCTCCCATCGGGTTTGGGTTACTCGACTTCAGGTCTTCGTCTCATGTGTAAAACTTTAATTCCAATCTCTTCCCTCATATCAACTCTCCCACGTTGTGCACATTTGCCTAGCGAGCGAATTCATTTCCTCGCATTGCGACGACTCGTTGTGCAATCAGATTCTTGAGCCCACGATAGTTCGTGGGTGGGCACCGAACAGCATTCACTTCTCTATTCATTGACATCTCTACTCGCTGATACAGGTTTAATTACTGCAAGGGCATCGTCGTTCCAGTGGTGTTCTACATAATCCAAATCCTCTCGTGGATAAAACCACTCTAATGCTAGGAAAAATACGCAGTCAACCAACAAAATAATTGTGTATATTGGTCCTGCAAAAGGACCCAGATCCATTGTCCTGTGAAATGGGAATTCAACAACCGTTCATTACTGTTGT
>Ga0153980_1000562_pt1:15000-16792 | contig 16792 bp, 17 predicted proteins | sample TSGA064MetaG_FD_104722 | JGI IMG/M metagenome (GOLD analysis project Ga0153980, IMG submission 104722) | Attine ant fungus gardens microbial communities from Georgia, USA - TSGA064 MetaG | ecosystem: Host-associated > Fungi > Mycelium > Unclassified | place: USA: Georgia, Magnolia... | reverse complement strand
TTTTTTTTTTTTTATTAAATTTATTTAAAATAATTTTTTTTTTTTATTTTTTTTTTTAGTTTTCTTTTTTTTTTTTTTTTTTTTTTTTTCCTTTATTCTTCCTTGCTTCGGATCGGAAAATTAAAGAATTGAGTGAATCATAAACCAAAGGAGGTTCATGGCCAAGGGTAAAGATGTCCGAGTAACAGTTATTTTGGAATGTACCAGTTGTCTTCGAAATCGTGTTAATAAGGAATCAAGGGGCATTTCCAGATATATTACTCAAAAGAATCGACACAATACGCCTGGTCGATTGGAATTGAGAAAATTCTGTCCCTGTTGTTACAAACATACGATTCATGGGGAGATAAAGAAATAGATCGAACCGACCGCTCGTGTGTCAGTCTTACAAGGAAGATGAAAAATTACATATTATATATAACATATATTTATTTAAATATAAACAAACCCAATCCTATTTCGATCGGATCAAACATGATGTAGAATTAAGAAATAGGATTGGGATTTTCAGGATAAGGAATAAACAAACCATGGATAAATCCAAGCGAATCCTTCTTAAATCCAAGCGATCTTTTCGTAGGCGTTTGCCTCCGATCCAATCGGGGGATCGAATTGATTATAGAAACATGAGTTTAATTAGTCGATTTATTAGCGAACAAGGAAAAATATTATCTAGACGGGTAAATAGGTTGACCTTAAAACAACAACGATTAATTACTATTGCTATAAAACAAGCTCGTATTTTATCTCTGTTACCTTTTCTTAATAATGAGAAACAATTTGAAAGAAGCGAGTCAACTCGTAAGAAAAAAAAAAAAATTGGAGAAGAATAAATATTTTTTATTGAACGTGTTTCTTCATTTTGATGACTTTATCATATTTTATCATACTAATTTCTACTCTACCTTCCCAGAGTTCATTCTCCAGGGAACTCCATTTAAACTATTCCAACGGATTCCTTCCAACCTCTTTATTTTATGATCTCATTGGAAATCATATAAAGACAACTCTTATTTAATATAGCTATTTGTGCAAGTATTTTACGATTAAGAAGCAACTGTCTCTTGTACAGATTGTGTATTAATTTGCTATAACTAAAGTATACTTTATTCTCGCGAATTACTGCATTTATCCGAGTGATCCACAAACGACGAAAATCTCTCTTTTGTCTACCTCTATCCCGATGAGCCGAAACCAAGGCTCTTATTTTCTGTTGAGTAATAGTACGAGTAAGTCTTGAATGAGCCCCTCGAAAGGTTGATGCAAATAAACGGATTTTTGTTCTACGTCTTCGAGCTATATACCCTCGTTTAATTCTGGTCATTGAATAAATGAAACTTTGATGAATAACTAATCGATTTCCTTTCTTTCAGTTATTCTCTTCCCGTGTCCTAGTCTATTAATAACAAAACGGATTCTTCCAATGTATAAAATAAAAATTCCAATGGCTTTTGCTATTATAACCTTCCCGACCACGATTTTTTCTTTTTTTCTAGGCATTTCACCTATAAAAAAAATTGTATTGATACTAGGTATTAAAAACACATAGTAAATAAAAAAGTAATAAATATAAATGGATATAGTGGGTTCCATCGTTTCTATGGTTACTTCTTAAACGGTGAGGTCTTCTCTATACACCGGAGCCCTTCTTTCTTTCATTTAATCAATGTTATTGTTAACTTGTACAGTTCAAACTCTTTGGCTCTACCCATAATTATCCAGTACTAGGTCTTTCACAACGAGATCCACTTATACAGTAACGGTATTTAATTATGAAGATTAGCTGGGTAGC
>Ga0153980_1000562_pt1:0-10000 | contig 16792 bp, 17 predicted proteins | sample TSGA064MetaG_FD_104722 | JGI IMG/M metagenome (GOLD analysis project Ga0153980, IMG submission 104722) | Attine ant fungus gardens microbial communities from Georgia, USA - TSGA064 MetaG | ecosystem: Host-associated > Fungi > Mycelium > Unclassified | place: USA: Georgia, Magnolia... | reverse complement strand
TAGTCCCCGTGTTCCTCGAATGGATCTCTTAGTTGTTGAGAGGGTTGCCCAAAAGCAGTATATAAGGCGTACCCAGTAAAACTTACAAGTAAACCGGATAAAAAGATGGCAACTAGGGTTGCTGTTTCCATTATTATATAGTTTTAAGACATTATATAGTTTTAAGACCACAATGGATCTATGATAAGATCATTTATTTACAACGGAATGGTATACAAAGTCAACAGATCTTACTGAATATAAAATATTATGGCTACACAAACCGTTGAGGGTAGTTCTAGATCTGGCCGCCCCAAACGAACTAATGCAGGGAGTTTATTGAAACCATTGAATTCAGAATATGGTAAAGTAGCTCCTGGGTGGGGAACTACTCCTTTGATGGGTCTCGCAATGGCTCTATTTGCGATATTCCTATCGATTATTTTGGAGATTTATAATTCTTCCATTTTACTGGATGGAATTTCAATGAATTAGATTCACAAGAACCATTAACTGGCTTTTTCAATACAAAATGAAGCGTTTAGGTTTGTTTATGATTTTTATCCCATTCTATTTGGGTAGTTCGACCGTGGAATTTCTTTGTTTCTGTATTTCCGGAATATGAGTGTGTGACTTGGTATAATTGATCCTATGGATAGTACAGAGAATGGGTCTGTCATCTTGATAGAGATGGTTTTACTTCGTCGGATATTCATTCTAGTATCTGGAGCACGGAATATATATATGAAATAGATTACAAAGTATTAGAACTATGATTCATACTTAATAGTTAGACCTCGTGGCCGGACTTCGAAATTTTTTTTTTTTCAAACTAAACTTTCGTTTAGGCTTATTTTGATCAAAGGACAAAGGTTTCTTTGGATTTTTAGTCATTATATCTATTCATTGAATAAGTGATGATCCAACGGTTCTTACTCAGGGAATTTGGGGACTTAGTTTGAAAGGGTTTTATTGAATCATCGTGGTTCTAGTATGAATCTGAGGTTTTAATCAATTAATAGGGTCTTAACAAGATAATTCCTATCAATAATAAAGAAAACAGCAGTAAAGCCGCACTACACATAAATAACAACAAATAAAATAGGTAAATAGAAGATTCAAGAGGCCTATAACGATCAATATATAGACGAATGAGCCGACTTGATTTTTTGGCATTATAACCACAAAGAGGAGTTTTCGGATTTTTATTCTTTCGTATCTTCAGAAAAAATGAATCATAGAATTAAGAAATTTAAAACTTTCTATTACACACATCCGTTAGAACTAGTATTTGTGTGTTTCTGTTTGAGCCGTATGAGATGAAATTTTCATATACGGTTCTCCGGGGGGGAGTCTCCGTGATTTACCTATCTCAATAAAATCTATGATTGGTTCGAAGAACGTCTTGAGATTCAGGCAATTGCCGATGATATAACTAGTAAATATGTTCCTCCTCACGTCAACATATTTTATTGTCTAGGAGGAATTACGCTTACTTGTTTTTTAGTACAAGTAGCTACAGGGTTTGCTATGACTTTTTATTATCGTCCGACCGTTACAGAGGCTTTTGCTTCTGTTCAATATATAATGACTGAAGCTAATTTTGGTTGGTTAATCCGATCGGTTCATCGATGGTCGGCAAGTATGATGGTCCTAATGATGATCCTGCACGTATTTCGTGTGTATCTAACCGGTGGCTTTAAAAAACCTCGCGAATTGACTTGGGTTACAGGTGTGGTTTTGGGTGTATTGACCGCATCTTTTGGTGTAACTGGTTATTCCTTACCTCGGGACCAAATTGGTTATTGGGCAGTAAAAATTGTAACAGGCGTACCAGACGCTATTCCTGTAATAGGCTCGCCCCTGGTAGAGTTATTACGCGGAAGTGCTAGTGTGGGACAATCCACTTTGACTCGTTTTTATAGTTTACACACTTTTGTATTACCTCTTCTTACTGCCGTATTTATGTTAATGCACTTCCCAATGATACGTAAGCAAGGTATTTCTGGTCCTTTATAAAGAATATATACCATCTGTAATCAATCATTTATCACTTGGGGTAGGAACAATAGTATTTCATTGCTACAAATATGGATTATTGAAAAGAATAAGACATGTATTGGGATATTTCTCTTCAACTCTACAAAAATGTATTATTTTTTTGACACTCATAGTTGAAGCGAATTTTCCGAAGATAAAATGGATTATGGGAGTGTGTGACTTGAACTATTGATCGGGCCTTGCAGATATATGCCCTTATCTATCTGCCACATTTTAATTCACAACAAAAAATGTGTCTTTGTTCCAACCACCGCGTAAGCCCCATACAGAAGATAGGCCGGTTCGTTTGAAGAGAATCTTTTCTATGATCAGACCCGATCATGTCGTGTATGATATGAACAGGCTCCGTAAGATCCGATCCAGTAGAATAAGTGATTGGCATAATCCGGATTATGTTTTATATATTTCACTTACTAAATAGTATAGAAATGTATTCATTTCCTCTGCATTGACTCGATTTATGATACTATCGGAGTGAAACAAGGGATCTAAAGAAGAACAGAGGCTAGACTATATTAGTAACAAGTAAATCCTTTGCTTTGTATGTAAAAAGTCTCGATATTTTAGGGTATAAAGGCCAATTGCAAGATATAAGACGACCCATAAAGCATTTGATCATGATCAATTTTGTAAGCCTACTTGGGTATTGAGCATTTATCTGTAAGAACTGAATTCCTTGCAATGGGTAGTTGTTGCAACTTCGAAAAAGGGAATCCTTTTTCTTACATCGAATCATTCATATATGTGTGGATTATGAGTGGATATGGATAACATAGCGATTTTATTTTTTATATGGATCCATTAGATTCGTTTGATTCGTGCTCGAGCTGGATGATGAAAAATTATCATGTCCGGTTCTTTCGGGGGATGGATATAAAAATAAAATAATTCACCTATCCTAATAACAAAAAAACCTGACTTGAATGATCCTGTGTTAAGAGCTAAATTGGCTAAAGGGATGGGTCATAATTATTACGGAGAGCCCGCATGGCCAAACGATCTTTTATATATTTTTCCAGTAGTAATTTTAGGTACTATTGCATGTAACGTAGGCTTAGCGGTTCTAGAACCATCAATGATTGGTGAACCCGCGGATCCGTTTGCAACTCCTTTGGAAATATTGCCTGAGTGGTATTTCTTTCCCGTATTTCAAATACTTCGTACAGTGCCAAATAAGTTATTGGGTGTTCTTTTAATGGTTTCAGTACCTGCGGGATTATTAACAGTACCCTTTTTGGAGAATGTTAATAAATTCCAAAATCCATTTCGTCGTCCCGTAGCGACAACCGTCTTTTTGATTGGTACTGCAGTAGCCCTTTGGTTGGGTATTGGAGCAACACTACCTATTGATAAGTCCTTAACTTTAGGTCTTTTTTAAATTGATTCAATTGTGAAATAAAAAAAAATATATTACCACGTGTGTATCTAGGGAATAGTCGCTTCAAAGTGAATTTTCCCTAGATACATTTATTCAATTTAATTTTGGACCTATTCCGAATATATTAATTGTGCTAAAGATTCAAAACTCATTTTTATCTTTTTATACAAAAACTTTAGAAAAAAAATTAAATAACCCATTAAAATTTATTCGAAATGCTTTTATATTTCTATTTATATTTCTAGAATGTTCAATATATGTTTTACATCTTCTATGCGAAAATGTTTAATTTTCATAAGATCTTCTTGACTGTTATTCAAAAGATCCAATAATGTATGTATATTGGACCTTTTGAGGCAATTATAGACCCTGGGGAACAATTCTGATTGGTCAATAAAAATATATTGCAATGCGATTTCTTTTTTATTTTTCCTTTGTTTAGCCAATCCACCATGAAAAGTAAAAAGGGGCAAAGTAACTTTGTGTTGATTGTTTTCTAACTGTAAGTTTTCTTCTTCTGCATGTAAAAAAGGAATAAATAAATCAATCAAATTCCGGGAGGCGTCATGAAGTGCTTCTTTAGGAGTTAAACTTCCATTTGTCCATATTTCGAGAAAAAGTATCTCCTGTTTTTCATTCCCATTCACATAAGAATGAATGCTATGATTCGCATTTCGAACAGGCATGAATACAGCATCTATAGGATAACTTCCGTCTTGAAAGTTATTTGGCGTTTTTATACGATATCCGCGATTCCTCTCGATTTGTAATTCAATACACAAATTAATTGGTTCCGTTAGGTTAGCTATATGCTGTGTATTATCAACGATTTCCACAGAAGGTGGTAAGATAATGTCTTGAGCAGTTACATATCCAGGACCCTTGATACAAATAGACGCGTTACGAGTTCCATATAGATTACTTCTCAATACAATTTCTTTCAAATTCATTAAAATTTCATGTACGGATTCTTGAATACCTATTATTGTAGAATATTCATGTGGTATTTTCTCAGATTTTGCGCGTGTGATACATGTTCCTTCTATTTCTCCGAGCAAAGCTCTTCGCATCGCAATTCCTATTGTATCTGCTTGACCTTTCATAAGTGGGGCCAGAATAAAGCGTCCATAATAAAGACGCTTACTGTCTGCTCTTGATTCAACACACTTCCACTGTAGTGTCCGAGTAGATACTGTTACTTTCTCTCGAACCATAGTATATTATTTGATCAAATCATTGAATTATTTATTTCTCTTGAAATCTCTTCAATGTTTATTTTTACACACGCCTTTTTTTAGGGGGCCTACAGCCATTATGTGGCATAGGGGTTACATCGCGTATGAAACTTAATAGTATACCACTTCTACGAATAGCTCTTAATGCCGCATCTCTTCCGAGACCCGGGCCTTTTATCATGACTTCTGCTCGTTGCATACCTTGATCCACTACTGTCCTAATAGCATTTCCTGCTGCGGTTTGAGCGGCAAATGGTGTACCTCTTCTTGTACCTTTGAATCCACAAGCCCCGGCGGAGGACCAAGAAATTACTCGACCCCGCACATCTGTAACAGTCACAATCGTATTATTGAAACTTGCTTGAACATGAATAACTCCCTTTGGTACTCTACGCGCATTCTTACGTGAACCAATACGTCTATTTCTACGTGAACCAATTTTTGGTATAGGTTTTGCCATATTTTATCATCTCATAAATATAAGTCAGAGATATATGGATATATCCATTTCATGTCAAAACGTATCCTTATTTTTTTTACTTATTTATTTGTACATCTGTACATCGGTTACTTTTGATTTCGAGAGTCTTTTTTGCTTTAGAAAGATTAGCCTTGTCTTTGTTTATGTCTCGGGTTGGAACAAATTACTATAATTCGTCCCCGCCTACGGATCAATCGACATTTTTCACAAATTTTACGAACAGAGGCCCTTATTTTCATATTTGTCATTCCTTTTCTTACTATTTATTGGAAGAAAATAAGTTTCTTGAAATTTTTAACTTCGAATTGTATCCCCACGAAAGAATGTTGAAATTGAAAAAACCACCGAATCATTCGAGTCTTTGCTTTGGAGTCTATAAACTATACGTCCTTTGGTTGAAATAAGGACTTACCTCAATTTTTATTCTATTTCTTGGTAGTATACGTATAAAACAACGTCGAATCCTTTCCGAAACAAAAACCAGAATCATATTTTCATTATATCAAATATAAACGAACCCGGAAGATACATACCATTGGTAAGTTGTTCAGTAATTAAACCCTCATGAATCTTTTTTTGTTTCATTCCAGGTAAAACCGCTTTGAAGTATCAACTAATGTAAGAGGGGTAATATTATAAAGTTGTCCTTTCTCTTTTTTCACAAATATGAAAGTTCTTCGTATAATTCGTCTATCAGAAAGATTACCATATATAACACAAAATTTCTCCGCCGATTCCTTCTATTCGAGCCCTTCGGTCTGTCATTATACCTCGAGAAGTAGAAAGAATTACAATTCCCATTCCGCCTAAAATTCTAGGAATTTTTTGATAGTTAGAATATATTCGTAAACCGGGTCGACTGATCCGTTTTAAATTTAAAACAGTTCTATACGATCCTTTTCTATTTCTTCTATGTCGTAGTGTTAAAACCAAAAAATATTTATTGCTTTCCTGATGTTTTCTCACGTTTTCAATAAAACCTTCTTGTAAAAGGATTTTAACAATATTTTCAGTGATGTTAGTAGATGGTATTCGAACTGTTCTTTTTTTATTCATGTCAGCATTTCGTATAGCGGTTATTATGTCAGCAATAGTGTCTTTACTCATGATAAACTAAGATTTTTGTTGCCCCCAAATTTTGATATAATCAACATGCTCTTTTTCTTTTTTTATTTATCTTTATTTCTGAATTATTAAAGGTATATACGTGATATATAAACAATCTACTAATTAATCGGTTTCATTCAAATACCAAATACTATAACTATATTACGGCCTTCCCTTATAATACTTCGGGTGCTAATGAAACTATTTTAGTGAAATTTAACTGTCTTAATTCCCGGGCGATCGCGCCAAAAATTCGGGTTCCTTTAGGATTTCCCTCTTGATCAATAACAACTGCAGCATTGTCATCATATCGTATTATCATACCGTTGTCGCGTTTGAGTTCTTTACAAGTACGCACAATTACAGCTCGGATTACTTCTGATCTTTCTAGAGGTGTATTTGGTACGGCTTCCTTGATTACAGCAACAATAACGTCACCAATATGAGCATATCGTCGATTACTAGCTCCTATGATTCGAATACACATCAATTCTCGGGCTCCGCTGTTATCCGCTACATTTAAATGGGTTTGAGGTTGAATCATATCGTTTTTTTATCGATTTTTTTTTGTTTTCAATGCAAGGGTCTAAATAAAAAAAAAAGAAATATTATTTGTTCAAAACAAAAAACCTGCAATTTTTTTTTTTCATACAAAAGACCCCTTTCCTTTGTTTCTACATCCCTATCCCGAAAGAATGAATTGAGTTCGTATAGGCATTTTGGATGCCGCTATTGAAATTGCCCTTCTGGCTATATTTTCTGCTACTCCGCTCATTTCATAAAGTATTCTACCGGGTTTAACAACAGCTACCCAATATTCGGGAGATCCTTTCCCCGAACCCATACGTGTTTCTGTAGGTCTTACTGTAACGGGTTTGTCTGGAAATATGCGTACCCATATTTTTCCACCGCGGCGTGCGTTTCGTGTCATTGCTCGCCGCCCTGCTTCTATTTGTCTAGATGTGATCCAAGCGGGTTCAAGCGCTTGAAGAGCATATCTACCGAAGCAAATACGATTGCCTCGATAAGATATTCCTTTCATTCTTCCTCTATGTTGTTTACGGAATCTGGTTCTTTTGGGGTTATAGTTGATGGTTGTTTATCAATTCCATCCATCTCTACTACAGAACTGGACATGAGAGTTTCTTCTCATCCAGCTCCTCGCGAATTAAACAGCGAATTAAACAATTAAAAAATAATATACACGGTGAATTATATACGGAATCGTGGTATTCTTTTAAATTTTATATAATCTATATCTATTATAAATTTTAAATTTTTTGTGTTTTAATATATTTTAATATATAATTAAACACGTCTTCTATTTATAGATAATGTCGTTTTTATATAACGTTATCGTTATAATGAATCTTTATTTTCTTTTTCCTTTGTATTATCATATCGAATCGACTAAAATTTAGAAATAAAAAAAAATTCGCGGGCGAATATTTACTCTTTCAACATTCAATTGTAAGATTAGTCTATGACATGACCTCTCAGAATAAATGAATAGGTTTCTGGTTCGTTCCGCCATCCTACCCAATGAATCATTAGGATTCGTTTTCAATAGAATCTTATGCATTCACAGGTTCTGTCGTCCCCACCACTTCTCGATTAATGGTTAGGTCTGAATTCTACAACGGAGCCCTTAAATGAAATTTATTAATAAATGAAATTTATTAATGAATGAAATTTTTTCTTGAGTCAACCTTCTCAGTCTTTATTGGCTCAGGGCTCTTGATTTTTTCTTCTATGCACCGATTTGTCTAATTATGGATCAATCAGTATTGATGCTTTATTACATTCCCTTTATATGAGATGACTCATAGACCTTACATATTGGAATTATATATCATTGATATTTCTTTTCCTATCTTTCTCTCACCCTTCCATTTATCTGTATACTTTTATTGCTTTACAACTCATAATCAGATTGGTTTTTCTTTTGTGTTTATGCAAAAAAGATTTCAGTTGCTACAATGATATGACTCATATATCATATCTTGACTGGTTCCTTATATCCAGATAATGCGAAGCGATGAGTTGATTATTAGTTCTATAGTTATCAGTTCGTACTACGGGCCGGTCGATTTTGTTGAATCCTATAATCCTAAAAAAACCAACGAGTCACACACTAAGCATAGCAATTATATCAAATGATTAATCGAATTTTTATTCAACCTTATAGAATTTTTTTTTATTTAACAGAAAAGGAATGAAAGAGTTTGCCTTTTTTGTTTTATCACCAGATAGAACTAAATACAAGTAAAGTAAGTTCTTATTATTCCTCGTCTACAAATATCCAAATTTTGATGCCTAATACCCCATAGATAGTTCGAACTGCGTAGGCACAATAATCAATTTTAGCTCGAATGGTTTGTAGAGGAACCCTACCTTCTCTGATCCATTCAACACGTGCAATTTCTTTTCCGTCGATACGCCCTGCAATTTGTACTTGAATTCCTTTTGTACCTGCCTGTTCAGTTAATTCAATAGCTTTTTTCATTGCTTTGCGAAATGAAACTCTATTCTTTAATTGTCCGGCTATAAATTCTGCAAGAATATTGGGGTGTCCATAGGGATTTGAAATTCTTCTAATAGCAATGTTGAGTTTTCGGTTTACACAATTGAGTTCTTTTTGTACATTCATCTGTAATTCTTCGATTCTTCTAGTCCTGTCTTCTATTAATAACTTGGGGAATCCCATATAGATTATGACCTGAATCAAATCGATTCTTTTTTGAATCTCTATACGTGCAATTCCCTCGACATTAGAGGATATTTTCATATTCTTTTGTACATAATTTTTGATACAATCTCGTATTTTTTGATCTTCTTGTAGATCCTCTGAATAATTTTTTGGTTGCGCAAACCAAAGAGAATGATGACCTTGGGTTCCACCAAGTCTGAAACCAAGCGGATTTATTTTTTGTCCCATAATCCCCCACTACTATATATATCGTGAAACGTCATATCTGTTTGTATTTTTTTTTTATACATTCGGTTTTTTTTAAGCATAACATAATATAGCGTATTTGTATTTTTTATAATATAGAATATTATTCCTTTAAATATTCCTCAGCTCTAATTTATAACTTTTAGTTTTAGCTATTTCTTCCTCTTCATCTAAAGATATATCTTTCAATACAATAGTTATATGACAAGTGGATCTTTTTATTGGATAACTACGTCCTCGAGCTCGAGGCTTTAATTTTTTCACAGTCGTGCCCTCGTTGACTTCGGCTTTACTAATGATTAAACTTGTTTTGTTGAAACCCTTATTGTGAGTAGCATTTGCTGCTGCAGAATAAACCAATTTTAAAATGGCATAACATGCTCGATAAGGCATGAGTTCTAGTATCATAAGTGTTTCTTCATAGGATCGCCCACGTATTTGATCAATTACTCTTCTCGCTTTGTGAGCGGACATACATATATGTTGGCCTAAGGCATATACTTCTGTATATCGGTTCGCCTTTCTCTTCTTTATCATAATCATAAAGTTCACCTCTCATTAATGAACGACAAGCATTTATATTTTATTATTTTTAATTAATTATTAACGACGAGATCTATTATCATTTTTCGCATGCCCTCGAAAATTTAGAGTAGGCGCAAATTCTCCCAATTTATGTCCTACCATACGATCCGTTATATATATAGGCAAATGCTCCTTTCCATTATGGATAGCAATAGTATGCCCGATCATTGTAGGTATAATGGTAGACGCTCGGGACCAGGTTACTATTATTTCTTTTT
>Ga0153980_1000561_pt1 | contig 16795 bp, 15 predicted proteins | sample TSGA064MetaG_FD_104722 | JGI IMG/M metagenome (GOLD analysis project Ga0153980, IMG submission 104722) | Attine ant fungus gardens microbial communities from Georgia, USA - TSGA064 MetaG | ecosystem: Host-associated > Fungi > Mycelium > Unclassified | place: USA: Georgia, Magnolia Springs State... | reverse complement strand
TCTATTAAAGCCCAGGCTGATGCAATCAAGGACAACCAGGCGACACTGGAGGCTAATGAGCTGCAGCAGGCCCGTTTGCGCCGCACTCTGAGCTATTTGCAGGAGGGCAGTCTTTTATACAGGATGACCCTCTCTGAGCTAACAGACGCCCAGAGTGAGCACACTCAACTACTCGCCGCCAATGAAACTGCACAGAACAAACTGAGCCAAACGGTCAACAAAACAGGCATTTTGCGCGCTCAGATGAACGGGACATTTGTGCAGGGTATTGACCTGCTGAAACGTGATGGGAATGAAGCCGGTGTTACGTCCGGCCTGATGAGGCAGCTCGGAACCGCGATTGATTTCGCCAGCCGGGCAAAGGAAAAATTCAACTCCACCAGCCTGCAGATACCTCGCAGTGAAAAAGCAGACGCCTATAACAAGGCGCTGGCAGATGAAAACACACTGCTGGCCATCACGGATAAGCGGCTTCGCGCGGTCACTAAAGCAAGGATGGAGGCGACTGAGAAAGGGGGTAATCAGAATCAGATCAACGCTGCTGGTCAGCTGGCTGGTGCTCAATACGACCTGCAGCTTGCGGAGAAAGCCCGAAATAAAGAAACGCGAGAGGGACTGGCTGCTGGTAAGAAGGCTGAGACCCAGGCGCAATCAATAGCCCAGAAACTCGCTAACCTGAAGCAGCAATCAGAGCTGGTGGCTGATTCAACCCGTCAACTCAGTCGCGAACAGGCAATTCTGGCCGCTCAGCAATCTCTCGGCAGCGCCGCCACTCAAGCGGATATCAAACAGGCCGGGGAGTATGCCGCCGCTAAATGGGACGCCAGCAACGCTATCCGCGCTCAGGCAGCAGCCGAAAAACTCCTGCCCGAGACTAAAGAGAATGCGAGCTATCAGCAGGATGTTAGCGATCTGAATGCTGCACTGGCAGCAAAAAAAATTAGCCAGGCGCAATTCAATGCCTACTCAGAGCGCCTTGAGCAGGAGCACCAGGTTAACCTCGCTAAAATTCGCGCTGACCAGGTAGTAACCCCTCAGCAGTCTGCTGCCGGTACAGTTGACCCGGTTCAGCAACTGGCAAACGAGAACGCCCAGAAACTGGCATTAATCCAGCAGTTTGAGGCTAATAAAACCATCACCGAGCAACAGGGGCTTGCATTACGTAAGGCGGCCAATACAGAGTACGAGCAACAACGTACAGCAGCTATGTGGCTGTTATGGCGCAATCAGAACGCAGGTAATGAAATGTTGGCTGCTTCGTTTGACTCCATTGCCGGGAGTGCATCTAACGCATTCACAGGGATGATTACAGGGAGCATGACAGCCGGGGAGGCGGTGTCCTCTCTTGCCAGCAATGCCCTGAATACGCTAATCAACTCTTTCGTTCAAATGGGTGCAGAATGGGTCCGCTCTTCAGTGATGGGGGCTGCAGCTCAAACAACAGCCATCACAACCACAACGGCAGCATCCGTAGCCGGGACGGCAACCACCACAGCAGCGAGCACGGCAGCAGCGGGTACAACGCTGGCGGCATGGTTGCCCGCTGCTCTGGTCGCGTCAATCGGTTCATTTGGTGCGGCGGCTGTAGTAGGTGGTGCAGCACTTCTGGCGTCATTCGGGCTGGTGGCTGCTTTATCAGGCAAACGCAAAAACGGCGGGCCGGTATCAGCGGGCTCTATGTATCAGGTAGGCGAAGGCGGCATGCCGGAAATCTATCAGGCCAGCAGTGGCAAGCAGTTCATGATCCCCGGTAATAATGGCAAGGTGATCAGCAATAAGGACATCAACTCTGGCAGCAGCGGGCAAATTCAGGTCTCTATTGAGTTCAATGATTACACTTCTGGCTCGCATACCTATGACGCGCAGGCTACACAGAGCGGTAACACGCTAACCGTTCAGGCGTTCATCATGGATATGGACCAGGGTGGGCCAATGAGCGCCTCAATTACCAGCAATCTGCAGACGCAGAGGAGGGCGAGGGAATAACTATCACAGACTCATCAACTACCCACCTGCACCTATGAAATTGTTTAACAGACCCGCTGCGGCGGGTTTTTTGTTTGCTGAGGAATGATATGGCAATTGATTACCCCGAGTGGCTTCCACTGGCTCAGAAATCCAGTAAAAACCCCACCAGCGATACAGGGTTTCGCACTGACCAGCCACAGGTCAGTGCGCCCATTTTCCAGAAATTAACTGACGATCTGAAAACGTCGTTCAACCTGACATGGGTATTCACCGCAGCCCAGCACAGAGCGTTCACACAGTGGTTACGCAGCCCTAATTATCTGGATAACTGCAATCAGTGGTTCAACATGCGCGTTTCGACCGGTACGGGGGATACAGGCACTGAGGTTCAGGAGTTGCACTTCACAGCTTTTCCGACATGGAACCAGAAGGGATCAACGTTTACATGGACCGGGAACGTGGTTGCCAGAGAGCTGAAAAACTCCGATGACGAGTTCGATGACTATCTGATCGAGTTTCCGCCGCCATGGGCCAGCTGGCTGGACATAATCGTCACCGGCTATCCCGATGACCGGGATAAAGAGTCACTACCCAAGGTGGAATAATGCCGACGTTTCGCGAGTTCAAAAGCCGCCGCCCTAACCGGATTCTCTTCGACACCATAACCTTTTATAACCCGGCGTTTGGCTACATCCGGCTGGTGGATAAACAGATATTCCCTAAAACTTTTGCAGGCGAGGTTTATACACCCTGCAGGATGGAAATTACTGAGAGCCAGCAAAGCAGCACACCGGTAATCAACAGCACGCTCAAATTCGCTCGCATGGCTCAGGATTTTAAGCAGCAGCTGAAATTATGGAGGGGTACGGGCCGGATCACACCCATCTCAGCAACCTACATGCGTTTTGATGCCTCCGACATGAACACGCCGCTTAAGCCCTGGACGCTATACGTGAGCGACGTGAGCATGGACGCCTCAGACGTTACTGTCAGTCTGACGCTGAAAAACCCACTGAACAACAACATCGCCCAGCTCTACACCCCAGAGGAATTCCCAGGACTACAGAATGCGTAAATCAGAATTCATTGAGAGGGTGACAGGTGTACCGTGGGCAGATCGCGCCTCTACATTTGAGGCTATGGACTGCTGGGGGCTGGTGGTTCTGTATTACCGGCATGTGCTGGGTATCGAGATTCATCACTCTCAGGACTACGAATCAGGGCGCGACTTTATGACCTGTTTTGAGGAGGAAGTGATTTTCTGGAATGACACGGAGATTTTCCGGGATGGCGGCATATTCATTGCCTATTACGGCGCTCAGCCCGTTCATGTTGGCCTGACGGTTGACGGCATGGCTCTGCATAGCCGGGGCGAGTGCGGGCACGTCAGAGCCGATAGCATCCGCACGATTAAAAAACTTTTTACCAGAGTGGAGTTTAAAGCTTATGCCGGTCATTCAGATTCAGCGCGTACCGGGGCTGCCTAAAGAACGCGTCAATGTAGAGGCCGGGCAGGTTTTCAGTGAGTGGCTGGAACAGCAGCAGCTTCACCGGGACGTGCGGATAAACCGAAACGGGGTTGAACTCGGTGATGATGATGAGATTGGTTTTGCACTGGAGGAAAACGACCAAATCATTATTTTTGATCAGCCGCGTTCAGGCGGCCTCGCCAAAACACTTTTAAACCCCTTCGAACACTTCAACCCTATCAAATTTACTAAAAAGGTGTTGGCCAGTCTGATAAAAATGCCAAGTGTTGGCAATGCTGGACAAACGAAAACCTCCTCTAATAACAGCCTCAAGGGGCAGACAAACCTAGCGCGCAACGGCGAAGCCAAACCTGACAACTTTGGGCTCATCCGGGCGTTTCCAGACCTCATTCAGGAATCTCTTTTTGAGTACTCAGACAACCTGAAATATCTGACTGAGTTTATGAATTTTGGCCTCGGCAGGTATACGGTCAGTTCTGTACGATTCTCTGAATCGAATCTGGGATCGATGGCCGGGGCGTCATTCACCATCTACAACCCCGGCGACGTCATCGGTACTATCCAGGAGGGCTATCAGTTTGATGATGTGGATGGTCAGGATGTGCCGGGTAAAAACGAATCTGACGATTTTCCGATTGAGTCTGCATCAGCCACCAGCGTGATCAGTGGTAACTATGCTGGTGGACAGATTCTGATGAAAATCGCCAAGGAGGCGACTTTTGATTATTTTATGGGGCTGGCTCTGCCCCATGCCGTGGAGTTTAAGATCAACGCGACGTACCCCACAGCCAAGGGGATCGTAACGCAGGATTTTACTCTCTCCGGAAACCTGATATATGCAGACGAGACGAGCGAGGGGCCAGAGACGGAGCCGGTCTATTATTATAATTTCGTGTTGAGTGAGATTGAGGGATCTAATGTCTCATACATTTCAACGGCCACTATCAACAACTCCAAATTTGTTCTCAATGATAATCAGGCGCTCGTGATAGGACCGTTTTTCTCGCCGGTTCAATCATCGCAATTGTGGATTCATACACAGTCCGCGCTGGGTGGCAAATCAGAGACCAACTGGCGGCTGACGATCTGGAAAGTGGATGCGAACAATGCTCAGATTCCTGGCACATCTGAGACGTTTACCTACCGGCAGACTACCCCGCACCAATCCACCTCAGAGACGTTTTACCGCACCGACAAAATCACCCCTGTCGGCGGGTATGGACGCTACTCGGTGAGTTTTCAAAGGACTGATAACAGCAGTGACAAGAGCCGATTGAAAGTCGAGGCGATCCATGGCGTCAATATCCGCAACAATGTGAGCTACCCGAACGACACGCTTGTCAGGGTCACTGTGCGTCAGACGAAAAATGCTACCAGCGCCCGCGACCGGAAATATAACGCTCTGATTAATCGCCATGTGATCAGCTACAACATGACCACGCAGTCAGTGGATTACAGGCTGCGGGCATCCCGTAAATTCTCAGATATTGCGCTGCATAACTGGCTGGTGGTTGGCGGGCAGGCTGAGAACACCATTGATATACATGGTCTGTACCTGATTCAGTCCGAGCTGGATGCCATTGATCCGCGCCTGTCATATTTTGACTACACGTTTGACGATGAGGATGTTTCCCTCGGTCAGAGGATGGAGACAATTTGTGATGCAGCCGGTGTTACTGTGTTCTGGGATGACGGGATATTGTCGTTCACCCTGGATAAGCGGCGAAGTGCACCAGCTACCGTTTTTAACCGGTCCAATACCACGGATGCAGGTTATTCGCTGAGTTATGAAATGACCCTGCCGGGCGGGTATGACGGCGTTGAGGTTCAGTACCGCAACCCCTCTACTAATAAACAGGCGTTCATCCGCTACCGCGTGCGCAACAATCAGATCGAGCTGGGAACGCCAGCCAAAGCGAAAAAATTCGAGATGATGTATGTTCGCGATGATTTTCAGGCCGACTACCGCGCGCAGAAAGAGTGCCGCCGCCTGATTTACTCGCGCATGAGCATGGCTATCACAGCGCTGGCGGATGGCGAGTGGTGCAACGTAGGGGATATGGTCCAGGTGCCAGATACCTACGACACAAACCATCAGGCGGGGTATATCGTGAATCGTTCGGGTAATGACTTCGAAACGAATGAGCGGATCAAATTCACTGGGTCAATGTTCGTCATGATTACCGACAGCATGGGAAACACAACCGCCCGTTACCCGGCCACACCGCGCAGTGACACCGACTTTGGGTTTACTGCTGCCATCCCTGCTATCGACCTTAATATTTATGACGGGTATCAGGTGCAATCCCCATCGAGATATGTGATTGCCACGACTGAGGAACTCAACGCTACGCGCTGGATAATTACTGAAAAACAGCCTGGTAGCGATGGCACAACCGCCCTGAGCCTCGCAGAGTACAGCGATCTGATTTACCCCTGATCAAATAATCCCATCACCGAGCCAGCCACGTGCTGGCTTTTTTATGGAATAAATATGGCTACCCAACCAACTAAAAATCCAGTACCCAGCGAATCACCCCGCGACCTTAAATTTAACGCCGGTAAAATCGATGAGTTCGTTACGTCACCCTCGGGGGAATATACAGATCGTCTCGGTGGCAGGCATAAAACCATAAATGGCATGGAGGCGGATTTTGAGAACCAGCTCAGCAACCAGTCTGACCGGTTTAATACCCAGCTCACAGGGCAGGAAAAACAGTTCACCGACCAGATCACCAGCCAATCCGATCAGTTTAATTATTTCATTCAAAACTCGGGCTATGAGGTGGTCGGCGACTATGAGAATGGTCCACTCACAATCAATTCCTACAACCAGATTATTCGTTATCAGGGGGAGTTCTATAAACTCACTGGCGCAACAGAAATCCCCTGGACGACTACCGGCAATGATGCCACCAGCTGGGCCAATGACTCTGCGCAGCTGGTGGGCGTTGCAGATGCTGCACTGCGTCAGGAGCTGGCCGGAAATGATGGGCTGAAACAGATCGGTCAGTGCCCCGACATCATAACGCTGCGCGCAACTGAACCCGAGATGGATGGGCAGCGCATCTTTGTACGTGAATACACCATCGGCAAAGGTAAAGGCGGCGGCACGTTCGTTTACTGGCAGGACGACACCACATCGGCAGACGATGGCGGATATATCATCGTTACCAAAGGCGGTAAGCGCTGGAAACGTAATTGCACGCCTGAGATGCTAAATGTAACGCACTACGGCGCTGTGATGGATGGCGTGACGGACGATATGCCCGCCGTAAAACGGATGCATTACGGCATGCAGGGGCAGTCAGGGAATTCTGTTGGAGTACGAACACCAGCCGGTGAGATAGCCCTGAGTTCGACATTCGACATTTCGGGCGAGGCTGAGCAGGGCACCTTCCGGTTCCGTGGGCCTGATGTTGAATATGGCGCTGTTCCACTGACCCGCGTGTATTTTGTTGATAAGACGTCAACCACACCGGTTTTTCAGGTCAATGCTCGCAGGATGGAGATCAGCGGTCTGCACCTGATTGGGGCGGGCACGGTAACGCCGTTTTATAAAAACGTTTGCCCTGCTGGTCAGTACATTCGCGTTAAATCGTTTCGCTGCAACGATACCGGTGGTCTGGTGTTTGATGTTCAGGACACCATTGATACCAAATTTGATCAGATTTACTGCTCAAAAGCGTCAGGCGGATTTTTACGGGCAGGATGGTCGAACACGGAAAAAGGTGGCTGGAACCACTCCACAGCAATAGAAATTACAAACAGCAACTTCTCAAGCAATACGACTGTTGATGTACTGCAATTGATTCGTTGCGGTCAGAGCCTGATGTACAACGTCTGGTTTTCTAATAACGAGTACACCTACGATATTTCACAAGGCGGGTGGATTCTGAATATCGTCATAATGGAGAACTCCACCTATCCTGCTAAAACAAAATGGGCAAAAACAGTTGAATTCAACTGCCGTTATGCTCAGGGCGCAACGCTTGATGACACTTTATCTGGCTATACGCCGGACATGGATAAAGGAAAGAGCCTGCCTCCTTCGGTAACAAACGCAATGGATCAGGGCCGCACCAGTATTACGGCTACAGGTGCATCCATGCGATCTGGTTTGGCTGCATATTTTACTTACTCAGACACAGTTTTAAAAAATTCCAACAATGCTGAGACATGGTTCTATGTCGGGCGCATCGTACTACCAGTACTGGGCCACACTGCGATAGTGCGTTTTTTGGGTGCATCCGGTTGGGAAACCACGGCGACGCCTGTCACACGCCCAGGCTCAACGAATTTCGGCGGCGGTGAAGCTCGTTTATATGTTGAGATGAAAAAACCTAACGAAGCTACTACCGGCACAATAGAGGCCCACTGGCATGGTGAGGGTGGTACGCCCGTCAAAGAGATCAGAATCGTACATAGCTGGCAGACCATACACATCTATGTGAAGGTCGCACAATATGCGCGGGCAACCGGGGTTTTTATTGAGACAAACAGTATCCCGCGCATGAATTCCGGCTCGCCATTTTACTTTGTGCCTTCGAACTCGCAGTTATCCAATGTTGATGACATTGCCAACAACGTAGTTGTACCAAGGCGCTGGTCCATAAACTCTGGTACATATGGCGGAAATGGGTTTGGCATGGATCTGGACTCGGGTGACTTACTTTTAGACTCCTCAAATGTGAAATCCGTCTCTGCAACGGACTGGATATCTATCTTTATCAACGGTGAAAAGCGATACATACAGTATCAGGAGTTCAATGATGCTATTCGCTTTCCTCGTTACTCATACGCAGAACTGCCAGACCCAGCTAAAACCACTTACGGAATGTGTTTCTGCATCGATACGACACGTACGCCAAAAATGCAGATGCTGTACGCGTCAAATGATGGGATGTGGTATCCCGTTAATAATCCTTCTGATCCGTGGAAACCAGTTTAATGACATTTACAGCAAAGTTTATTCCTGATGAGTCAGTCATTGGTGGGTTGGACACGCCTGATGCACAAGGTTATTACGATGTTGAGTTTGAGTTTCTTGATGTTGTTGAAATTACCGAAACTGATCCTCAACAGTTAGTATGCTGTTATTCGATGGCATTGGACGGAGTGAGACTGAATTATCGTTTTCGTTTTGGATATGCTTTCGATGGGAACAATGCAACATCTGAGAAAGCTGAGGCTGCATTAAAAAAATACCTAAATGAGATGTATGTGGCTGCTTGTGGCTAAAAAAGTCCACTAGTAAAGGTGCTTTCTTTAAATTCATTTAATATCAAAAGTTTAGATCAATCGATCTGTGTCACCGATCAATGTCGCATTATTGATCGGTACAACCAGTTATGACTGAGAAGAGGGGGAGTATATTTTATTGCTGTTAGAGGAGGCTAACGTATTATGGAAAGGAAGACTGTATGGAAGCTGATGCTAATGGGGTGCGCTTTAATCTGGATAGTTACTATTCTGGGTTTAAATAAAATAATTAGTTTCCTTTATTCATTTTGCTTTATTATCTGATTTCGCCAACACCAGCCCGGCTTATGCCGGGTTTTTTATTGTACAGTGCATCCAGTGAAAATTATTTGGAAGGCGTGCCGTAAATTTGATTTCCGAACATTCAAAAATCAATTGGATGGGTTACATTGAGGTTTCACTGGATAGGAGGAACTGGATGGGAAATGGATTTGAAGAACAGGCATACGATGCAGCATGCATGGCTATGGGGGCAGCTGTCTGGCAACTAGTGAACTCGGAGGAAGCTATAACGCCGGAAGCTATCGCTAATATGATTCTGACACTCTCTGAGCGTCGTGATGACTTAGCGGTAAGTATTGCATTGTCGGTGCTGTTACAGGAATAGAAAAGCCCCGGCTAAGGGGCATCCAGTCTTCTACTCAAGCACATGTCCCTATATGATTCTTTATACAATGAATTTTAGCTAGCTAAACCGGTTAATATAAGAAAAATTCAAAGAACCGTCTCAAATATTATTTTGACTCTACTTTTATTAATTCAGGGTTTGAGCTGAAAATGTTAATATCTAATGTAGATACTAGACATGAATGAGAATCAAGCCGAAGATACATTTTATCTTTTTTCTTTTCACCGCAGTCTGACACAAACGTAGAATCTGCAAGTAAAGCAATTTTGAAAAGTGGGCCTGAAGCATAGGCAACTGAAAGAATAAAGGGAAGAATAATAGGTATAATATAAAATGAGCGCATTGAAAAAAAGTAAAATTTTGATTCAGTTATTTTCTTTTTAATGTTTGATGTCATGAAAACAGAACTAAGGGATAATAATTGCAAAAGAGTAAGCATAAGAAAGCTTAAAAATAGAATGATTGCAAATACGAGAGTAAGTGATAAGGGGAAAGCTAATACTGCTGGGGAAAACTTCAAGTGATCCTCTACCGCCCCAGTTTGGTAACTAAGTATTTTAAGTGAGATTGTGTAAGAAATAAACCATAGAACAACATTATAAAACTTGATCACATATATGTTTTTAGCTACTTTAATTATGCTGGGTAATATAGGGCGTGCCATAAAAAAGCTTATAATAAACATTATAGTAAAGCAAAGGTATACATGCTTAGTATACAGGAGGGAAAGAAACGTTAACCAAGCTACTAACTCGAGGCATTTTCTCCAGCGAGCGCATAGCCATTGAATAATTAAATATGTAGAGCTCATGCTTTCTCCTTGCAAGGTTTTAATGTCATTGGGTTTTAAATAGTAGGGTTTTATTAACTGCTGCTGGATATAAAATACCTAAAAAAGTGTGTCTGATAGTAATAAAATAATAGCCATAACGCTATTAAAATAACCTTACGACTGTTAATCTCTTTTGGATGATGTACCTTAATGCTGTGTGTATCGAAACGTATAATTAAATGAATTACACATTACCTTACGCTAGGCTACCTTAACCAATTTTTTACAAAAATTCAATTTTTCAGTTCTGATTTAAGAGGACTGAAAAGCTTAAGCTAATAGCTAGATAGGACTTTTTTGCCATGCCTATTTGCGCAGTATAGCTGAGAACTCAGCAATATCTCACAGCCTGATGGGCCATCTGGATATTGATGGTAACATCTCTTTAGCGCCACAAGCAGACGTAAGGACTTTCAACCAATATGTTGACACTACGCCTGAAATGATTTTTGATATTGCTTAATCTTTTAAAAGTATAGTATTGTATTTCTTTAATTTTTTTGCATGGCAATGACATGAAAAACGAAACGAAAACAGTAATAATTTCCGTAATAACCCTTGTCACTGGCGTAACACTTATAGCTGGGAATTACATCTATAAGTTCTCAGGCTCTTCAATATCAAGTAATCCTTCTGACTGGGGGGTCCTAGGAGACTACATTGGTGGAACTTTAAATCCATTAATATCGTTGATAACTCTTTTTTATTTGATAAGAACTTATTTATCTCAGAAGGTAGAACTCTCTGAAAACGGGAGGATAGCACAAAAGACCGCAAAAACACAATTATTAAACACTTTGATATCAGCTACTTATGAGAGAATTGCTTTGTATCGGGGTGAAATGGAGGGTGTGACTCGTGCAATGAACGGCCCACAGGGAGGGCAGGCATTTACAGCCATAGATGGAAATTTATACTTCAGCAATAGTGAACAAAAAAAATACAGATCAATGATGGCTGATAAAATAAAACCAGAGCTGGAAAAAATAGATAAATATTTAAAAGAAATCGAAGATCTCTCTAATTGAGGTGCACATATCGACACTGTTAATAATATAAAATCGTTTTTATACCATTGCGTACTGAACGACATTTCATAATTCAGTTCTCGTTTATCGCTCATAGCGGACATTGGCCTGTACTTAGTCCGCTTCGTGTAATAAGTAAGCATTACATTCGTAGCGAATTATACTATTATGAGAAATAACAAATGCGTCTAAGTAACGCATACGCTGGCTTTTACAGAATTACCTCTTCAGGCTGAAAAGCCGGTCAAAATGGAGTATTTCAATGGCCTTTCAGAGCCCCGCCCAGAACTACACTGAAACGCGCCTTAATCTGGGCGATCTCGTTCATCTTTCCCCTTATTCAACCTATCTTATGCGCAGCGAAAGCGACTGTCCCGGTGCCGGGATTGTCAAAGGGTCCGTGCTGGCAATCGAGCGGGCGCTGACACCAGTACATGGTCAGCTTATCGTTGCTGATTTCGACGGGGAATTGACGCTGAGGCGCCTGCTGCTCAATCCGGTTCCTGCTCTGCAGGCGCTGGACGCAGACGAGACGGTAACGCTCCTGGATGTGAGTCAGGCACTTCCCGTATGGGGTGTCGTCGCTTATGCCCTTACCGATGTGGCCGGGGTAGGATTCAACGGACCGGCAGGGGAGTAGTCATGTTCGCGCTGGCCGACGCCAATAATTTTTACGCCTCCTGTGAAACCGTATTCAGGCCCGACCTGCGTGGTAAACCCATTGTCGTTGTGTCCAACAACGACGGCTGCGTCATCGCGCGCTCAGCGGAGGCAAAGCGCATGGGCATCAAAATGGCCGCTCCGCTGTTTAAAAATGAGCGTTACTTCCATGAGAACGGCGTTCACGTATTTAGCTCCAACTACGAGCTGTATGGCGACATGTCAGCGCGCATGATGGCCATATTGGGGGAGATGGCTGCAGGACAGGAGGTTTACTCTATTGACGAGTGTTTTCTTGATGTCACCGGAATTAGCCGCCTGACACCACTTGAGACATACGGCCAGCAGATGCGCGAGCGTATCCGAAGAGAGACCGGGCTGATAATTGGCGTGGGATTTGGGCCGACTAAAACGCTGGCCAAACTTGCCAACCACGCGGCAAAAAAGTGGTCAAAGACGAATGGCGTAGTTGATCTGTCTGACAGAAACCGGCAGCGAAAGCTCCTGCATCTGACTAATGTTAGCGATATCTGGGGAATTGGGGAGCGTATCAGTAAGCGGCTGACCCAACTGGGAGTAACGACGGCTTTGCAGCTTGTAGACAGCAACATCAGCATGATAAGAAAAAATTTTGACGTTATCGTTGAGCGGATTACGCGTGAGCTGAACGGTGAGTCATGCGTAGCTCTTGAAGATGCACCGCCGCCCAAACAGCACATACTGAACTCGCGGTCATTTGGCGAGAGAGTAACAAAACTGGAAGACATGCAGCAGGCTATAGTGCTCTATGCCACACGTGCAGCGGAAAAGCTCAGGGAGCAGAATTCGCGCTGCCGCCATATTAGCGTGTCAGTTGCTACTGGCAGGCACGGCGATGAGCCGCGATATTCGAATACTGCATCATGCATCATCGATTATCCGACCAATGATACGCGGGACATCATCGAATCAGCTCTTCGCGGTCTTAGCACTATCTGGCAGGACGGCTACCGGTATGCCAAAGCGGGGGTGATGCTGGGTGATTTTTACCAATCAGGCATGACACAGTTTGATATGTTCAGTGAACAGCAGCCACGTGCGAATGCAGATGCTTTAATGGCAGCGTTAGACGGTATCAATCGCTCAGGTAAAGGTAAGATCTGGTTTGCAGGGCAGGGAGAGCGCGACAGCTCATGGCACATGAAGCGTGAAATGCTGTCGCCACGATACACCACAAGGATAAAAGATATTCCAAGAATAAAATAATCTTAACTGATAAAGTGAAGGTAGATCGGACATGACTTAGTGCAAGTTCCGCTATGTGCCAGAAGAGGACATTGCTAACATTATCGAATACACAACATAAAGTGTTTGTCTATATGATATCATCTACTGCTTTTAAAATTCCCCACCTGTCTTAGTTATTAGTATTAGATAAGGAATCAAAAAATTATGAGAGCATATAAATTTAGGTCAGCTTCTCAAATAGCATTTTCCCTAGATATAATTTTTAATCGTAGGCTTTTTTGCTCTGACTGGAAAATGCTGAATGACCCAATGGAAGGAATGTTTGTTCTCTCTCATCAAACACCTGATGGTTACGACTATAAAAAGGAAATTCAGCAGATAATAGAAGAAAAGAAACGTCTTAAGGTTTGTTCTCTTTCAGCTACATATGAGTCGCATTTACTTTGGGCTCATTATGCTGGGGGGTTTGATGGTTGCGCTATCGAAATTGAAATTCCAGACAATCATCAAAATATTAAACAAATTGAATATAGAGGTGTATTTGCAAACTTAGCAGTGCCCAACATTTATAGCCCTGATGAACTTGCTAACCAAGTTTTATCCTCTAAATATCGAGAATGGGATTACGAACAGGAAGTTAGGATTTTGCAAACGGATGAGTGGTTTTACTTAGATAAACCAGTTCGACGAGTAATAGCAGGGCATAGAATGCCTTCGGCATTATTTGAAGCCATGAATATAATATGCAACTCGATGGGGATTGAATTTTGCCGTACTGGAATTGGTGATGAGGGGATTGATGCAGATTATGTTGAGCCATCAAAGATTCTAACGCCGAACAATCATCTTGACTGGAATGCACTAAAAAAGGACTGATTAATTAGGGACTTATCTAGTTAGCAGAATGTAAGACCCAAGATTCCCACGCTCAGTAACCAATTGATTATGAATAATTTATATCCACAATTGCTCGAGATGAAAATATGAGCAATTGTGGTATGAGTTTATTTAACGGATTTTATATCTTACTTCCAATTATTAAATGTGTTAAGCGAGCCATAATTCTAAATATAGATGGCATCCCTTCTGTTAACTCATCGAATGTTGGCGTTCGCCTGCTTGCTTCCAAAAGTATTGAACGCAGAAACTCAACTTCAGGATCACATGCGATCTCTTCATCCAAAGCCTTAAGTTTTCCTTTTAATTCTTTTATCTCTGACAAACTATGACTGAGGGTTTCACTTCCCTTTATTTCTGAAAGTATACGTCTTTCATGGTGGTTAAGTTGCTCACGGAAAAACAATGCCATACTGGCTTTCTTTACTAAAAGCTCTATTTCTTTCCTTTTTTTCTCAAGATCTAAGATTTCTTCTTGAGTTGAGTTTTTATTCGTTTTTAGGGATTTTAACTCACTAATGGTCTTAGTTATGGACTCTAATGAAGTGGCCTCAAGTTGTTCTAAGTCTGACTGTGTAATAGCAGGCTTCGACAATGAATAAATGCAAATAATAGTCATTACAAAACCAACAATAGCCATCCCGTTCAAATAAATTTGCAGTTCCAGTTTATTTAAATACGCAAACAAACCACCAACAATGAAATAAGCCATGCTTAACAAAACCAGTACAGTACAAAATCGCCTCATTCTAGCCTCGTTAAATCTTTTTAGTTTATATGGTTAACCTACTAAAACCTTGTTCCCAGCATTTCGAGCAGGAAATCTACCTTCCTCACTTGAGTAAATTACTGCAGCGACACAATATCTTAACGTAATAAAGTTAACTAGCAAGCTAATCATAACGTCCACTTCTCGCTCTTTGTGGACTAAAGCAGTAGTAAAATTTTGCGATGAGACAGATAACCCCCAAGCCACCTATTTATTCTGCGGGGTGGATTTTGTGAAGATAGGTCATCATCGGAGCGGCAACTTAACGTCATGCATAAAAAACTCGCGTTACACGGTTGTAAGACTTTCAATTAGGGTAATCCATCTGTCAGCATTAGCTGACGCAAGTGATGATACAGACGTTAAGATAATTAGAAAATAAGCATTCAACAGTTATCGCCCATAGCATCGTTGCAATCCTTTTAGCTACGGGCATAAAAATCCCAGATGATGGGACGGTTACATGCCGCGCCTATGTTTGCATACTGCGGCGTGAAAGATTTGAGATAAGTTGACCATAAAATAAACCGCTAGCCTAAAAATCTAGCATCCTCAAAGGCTTTACAATTCTGTGCCCCGTTTCGGCTTGATCAAATCCACTAATTGATAATACTGTTTATTTATACAGTAATATTGTGGGGGGTATTATGCCACGCGACTACGAAATCATGATGGCTTTCAGGCAAGCGATTAAGCGCGATGCCGAAGGCCGATTCACTATTAGTACACTCGACTTTGTACAAGAGCTTGGCCAGATGAACTGGCATTACACTCTCAATTCTGCGAATAAGTGGATAGAGACACATACGACTACGTTCCGTGATATTTCACCTAAAGACGGTGATGAACGAGTGTTTCAGGTGTTCAATCCGAACGGTGGTATGTGATGTTCGCATTGGTTGATGTGAACTCATTCTATGCAAGTTGCGAAACAGTATTTCGTCCTGACTTGCGCGGTAAACCAGTGGTCGTACTGTCGAATAACGATGGATGTGTCATTGCACGTTCCGCAGAAGCTAAAAAGTTGCAGGTGCCGATGGGAGCACCTTACTTCAAGCTTAAAGACGAATTCAGAAAGCATGGCGTCCATATCTTCAGTTCGAACTATGCACTTTATGCTGACATGTCGAACAGGGTAATGACCACGCTTGAGGGTATGGCCCCAGCAGTGGAAATTTATTCAATCGACGAAGCGTTTATGAATCTCGGTGGCATGAGCCGTATTGAACCACTGGAAGACTTCGGACGCCGGGTTAGGGCGCGTATTAAGCAAGAAACACATCTCATCGTAGGTGTTGGCATTGCGCCAACTAAGACCTTGGCAAAGTTGGCAAATCACGCTGCAAAAAAGTGGTCAAAGACAGGCGGCGTACTAGACCTATCGAATATTGAACGTCAAAAGAAACTGATGGCGCTGGTGCCGGTTGAAGATGTCTGGGGTGTTGGCCGTCGCATAAGCAAGAAGCTGAATGCCATGGGCGTCATTACAGCAAAGGATCTGTCAGAGCAAAGCACTTACATCATCCGTAAGCATTTTAACGTGGTGCTGGAGCGCACAGTTAGAGAACTGCGCGGGGAGCCATGTCTGGAGCTCGAAGAGTTTGCACCAACTAAACAGCAGATAGTGTGCTCGCGTTCATTCAGCTCACGTATCACTGAATACATTTACATGCGTCAGGCTATTTGCTCTTTCGCAGAGCGGGCAGCAGAAAAGCTGAGAAAAGAAAGGCAGTTCTGTAGGCAGATAGCAGTATTTGTCCGAACCAGTCCGCACGCAGAGGGTGAGGTCTTTTATGGCAATCAGGCCTCGCGAAAGCTGCTTACATCTTCTAACGATACTCGCGACATCATCCGTGTTGCTATGGACGCACTTGATGATATATGGGTAGACGGACACCGTTATATGAAAGCAGGTGTGATGTTAGGCGACTTTTTCAGCCAGGGTGTGTCTCAGCTCAATCTATTTGATGAGTACCGGCCACAGCCCAATAGCGAAGCTCTGATGCGAGTAATAGATGGGCTAAATCAGAGCGG
>Ga0153980_1000560_pt1 | contig 16813 bp, 13 predicted proteins | sample TSGA064MetaG_FD_104722 | JGI IMG/M metagenome (GOLD analysis project Ga0153980, IMG submission 104722) | Attine ant fungus gardens microbial communities from Georgia, USA - TSGA064 MetaG | ecosystem: Host-associated > Fungi > Mycelium > Unclassified | place: USA: Georgia, Magnolia Springs State... | reverse complement strand
TTACCACGCGCTGGCGATCACCGATGAGTGTTCGCTGGCCGGCATCGTGCGCGCCTGGCAGGCCGCGCAGAAGCACGCACTGCCCCTGATCACCGGTGCCGAGTTCCAGCTGGAGGACGGTCCGAAACTGGTGCTGCTGTGCACCGATCAGGGCAGCTACGCCGCGCTGTGCCAGCTGATCACCACCTGCCGCCGGCGCGCGCCCAAGGGCGAGTACCGCTGCCTGCGCAGCGACATCGAACAGCTGCACGCCGGTCTGCTCTGCCTGTGGCCGGCGCCCACCCCGGGCATCGAGGATGCGCAGTGGCTGCAGACCTGCTTCCCGCAGCGGCTGTGGCTGGCGGTTGAACTGCACCGCGAGGCCGACGACCGTGCGCGCCTGCAGCGGCTGCGTCGTTTCGGCCGCGACCAGGGCATTCCACTGGTGGCCAGCGGCGATGTGCACATGCATGTGCGCCGCCGCCGCGCGCTGCAGGACACCCTCACCGCGATCCGCCACCACTGCACGCTCGGCGAAGCCGGCTGGCGATTGTTTCCCAACGGCGAGCGCCACCTGCGTACCCGCCAGGCCCTGGCCACGCTGTACCCGCCCGAGCTGCTGGCCGAGACGCTGCGCATCGCCGAGCGCTGCCACTTCGATCTCAAGCAACTGCAGTACACCTACCCGCGCGAACTGGTGCCGGCCGGCCACGATCCGGCCAGCTGGCTGCGGGTGCTGGTGGAGGAAGGCATGAAATGGCGCTGGGAAGATGGCGCCACGGCCAAGCAGCGCCACCAGATCGAACACGAGCTGGCCCTGATCCACACCAAGCAGTACGAGTCCTACTTCCTGACCGTGCACGACATCGTGCGCTTCGCGCGCAGCCAGAAGATCCTCTGCCAGGGCCGCGGCTCGGCCGCCAATTCCTCGGTCTGCTACGTCCTGGGTGTGACGGAGATCGACCCCAGCGAGATGGAACTGCTGTTCGAGCGCTTCATCTCCGCCGAACGCGACGAGCCGCCGGACATCGACATCGACTTCGAACACGAGCGCCGCGAGGAAGTGCTGCAGTACGTGTTCAACCGCTATGGTCGCGAACGCGCTGCATTGACCGCGGTGGCGATCAGCTACCGTGGCCGCAGTGCGGTGCGCGATGTGGCGCGGGTGCTGGGCCTGCCGCCGGACCAGGTCAACGAGCTGGCCGCCTGCCTGGACCGCTGGAGCAGCCACGAGCCGCTGCCCGAGGCATTGCGCGAGCGCGGCTTCGATCCGGAGACGCCGCTGATGCGGCGCGTGGTCGCCCTGACCGCCGAACTGGTCGATTTCCCGCGCCACCTGTCCCAGCACCCGGGCGGTTTCGTGATCTCCGAACATCCGCTGTCCACGATGGTGCCGGTGGAGAACGCGGCCATGGCCGAGCGCACCGTGATCCAGTGGGACAAGGACGATCTGGACGCCACCGGTCTGATGAAGGTCGACTGCCTGGCGCTGGGCATGCTCACCGCGGTGCGCAAATGCCTGGCGATGCTGGAAGCGCATGGCGGACCGCCAATGACCATGGCGAAGATTCCGCCGAAGGATGGCCCGACCTACGACATGATCTGCCGCGCCGACACCCTGGGCGTGTTCCAGATCGAGTCGCGCGCGCAGATGGCGATGCTGCCGCGCATGCAACCGCGCTGTTTCTACGACCTGGTGATCGAAGTGGCGATCGTGCGCCCCGGCCCGATCCAGGGCGACATGGTCCACCCGTATCTGAATCGACGGAAGAAGCTCAAGGAAGAAGGCATCGAAGAGATCGACTACCCGCCCGAACTGGAGAAGGTATTCAAGCGCACGCTCGGCGTGCCACTGTTCCAGGAACAGGTGATGCAACTGGCGGTCGCCGCCGCCGGCTTCAGCCCCGGCCAGGCCGATGCGCTGCGCCGCTCGATGGCCGCGTGGAAGCGCCACGGTGGACTGGAGCCGCACCGCGACAGACTGCTCACCGGCATGGTCGCCAATGGCCATAGTCGCGAGTATGGCGAGCGCCTGTTCGAGCAGATCAAGGGATTCGGCAGTTATGGTTTCCCGGAAAGTCATGCGGCCAGCTTCGCGCTGATCACCTATGTCAGCTGCTGGCTCAAGTGCCACCATCCCGCCGCGTTTGCCGCCAGCCTGATCAACAGCCAGCCACTGGGCTTCTATACCCCGGACCAGATCCTGCAGGACGCGCGCCGCCATGGCGTGCCGGTGCTGCCGGTGGACGTGCGCTACAGCGGGTGGGACTGCACCCTGGTGCCGCCTGCCTCGCCGGCGCGACCGTTCGGCATCCGCCTGGGGCTGCGTCTGGTCGATGGCTTCAACAAAGACGTCGCCACCGGATTGGTGCAGGCACGCGCCCGCGCGCCCTTCGAAAGTGTCGCCGACCTGAGCCAGCGCGCCCGGCTGGACCGCCGCCATCAAGGCCTGCTTGCCGATGCGGGTGCGTTGAAGGGCTTGAGCGGCCATCGCCATCGCGCGCGCTGGGAAGTGTCGGGCGCGGAGAAGCCGCTGCCGCTGTTCGAGACCGCCCGTGCCACCGCCGAAACCGCCGTGCCACTGCCGCTGCCCAGCGCCTTCGAGGACATGCAGGCTGACTACAACAGTACCGGCACCACGCTGGGCCGGCACATGGTCTCGTTCATCCGCAGCCAACTGCGCCAACGCCGCTGCCACCGCTCCGATGAACTGGCCGCGCTGCCACACGGGCGCAGCGTGCGCTTTGCCGGGCTGGTGCGCATGCGCCAGCGCCCGCAGACCGCCAGCGGCGTTACCTTCCTTACCCTGGAAGACGAATGCGGCATGGTCAACGCGGTGGTCTGGCGCAAGATCGCCGACCGCCAGCACCGCGTGCTGGTCGAAGCCCAGCTGATGCAGATCGACGGCCGCCTGGAGCGCGTGGACGGCGTGCAGCACCTGATCGTCCGCCAGATGCACAACATCGACACGCTGATCGATGGCGTCCGCACCCACAGCCGCGATTTCCGTTGAACCATCCCGTGACCGGCTTCACGGTCTGGATGTAATTCCAGAGTTTTCCGACTGGTGTCGTGAACGACCTATCCGGTATGGTCGCAACCTTCCAAGGATCCGGAGAACCTATGTCGCGCGCATTGACGCTTACCACGCTGGTCGTCTCCAGCCTCGCCCTGGCCGTCTCCGGCTGGACCGCGCTGCGGCTGCACCAGAGCCAGTCCGATGAGCGCGTCATCACCGCGCGCGGTCTGGTGATCCGCGATGCCACCGGCCAGGCGCGGCTGATCCTGGGCGCGCCAGTCCCGGATCCATTGACCAAGGGCGTCACCCAGGGGCCACGCGCCTCACCGCTGTCCGGCCTGATCCTGCTGGGCGCCGACGGGTCCGAGCGTGGCGGCTACGGCACCGCCGATGTCGGTGACGAGGCCATCCTTACCCTGGACGATGCCACCGGCACCACCGAAGTGTTCAAGGTCACCGCCAACCCGGACCGCGGCGCGACCCTGGTGGTCAAGCACCAGAACAGCACCGGCGCGATGTTGACGTCGTGGCAGGGCAAGCCGGAACTGATCTTCCTCAATGACGACGAACAGTCGCACTACGTCAACCCCAACTCCGCCGCCGCGCCCTGAGCTCATGCGCCCAGCGCGTCGCGCAGATCCTGCGCGAAGCGCCTTGCATCCGCGGCGGTCAGCGTCGCGGTGGTGATCCGCAGCCCGTGCACCGGCGTGTGGACCGAGAACACCTCGCCGCCGCGCACCTGCCAGCCGCGCTGGGCCAGGGCCATCACCAGCGGCTGGCTGTCGCCCGCCAGCGGCAGCCACAGATTCAGCCCGTCCATCTCCGCACTCACCGCGATGCCTTCGCGCTGCAGCGCCTGCCGCAGCCGTTCCCGGCGCGCCACGTAATCGTCCCCGGCCCGCTGCATCCGTGCTGCCACTGGCGCAGAGCCGAGCGCTGCAGCGGCCGCGTCCTGCAGCAGATGGCTGACCCAACCGGTGCCCGGCGCCATCCGCAGGCGCAGCCGTGCCGCGGTTTCGGTGTCGCAGCCGATCAATGCCAGCCGCAGGTCCGGCCCCAATGACTTGGACAGCGACCGCAGCAAGGCCCAGCGCCGGGTCGTCGGCGGAATCACCGCGTGATACGGCTGCCGGGACAACCATGCGAAATGGTCATCGACCAGCACCAGCACCTGCGGATACCGCTCCAGCACCTGGCGCAGCGCACGCGCGCGGCGCCGGCTGAGGCTGGCACCGGTCGGGTTGTGCGCGCGCGGGGTCAGCAACACCGCCCGCGCGCCGGCGGCCAGCGCCTGCGCCAGCGCCTCGACCTGCATGCCTTCCTCATCGATCGCTACCGCCAGTGCGCCGTAGCCGGCCGCGCGCATCGTATTGAGGCTGCCGAGGAAGCACGGGTTCTCCACCGCCACCGGATCGCCGGCCAGCAACCAGCAGGCCAGCACCCGCTCGATCGCATCGACCGCACCGTGCGCCAGTTCCAGGGCAAACCCGGCCGGGCAATCACCCGCCAGCTGCCGATGCGCGAGCGCGGCCAGCACCGGGTCGATGGTCGGTGCGCCATACAGCCGGGGCGGCCGTGCCGGCAGCAGCGCGCGCAGGTCCGGCAGGCAGCGCGGGTCGGGATTGCCACTGGCCAGATCCTGCAGCGCCGAACCCGGCTGCGTGCCTTCCTGTGCACCCGGGCTCGGCCGTGCACTGACCACGGTGCCGCGCCGTCCCTGGGTCCGGGCCAGACCGGCCGCATCCAATCGCTTGTACGCGGACGCGACCGTGTTGCGGTTGATCCCCAGCGCGAGCGCCAGATCGCGGACCGGGGGCAGCAGCTGCCCGGGCACCAGCGCGCCACTGAGGATCTGCTGGCGGATGCTCTCGAACACCGCGCTGGCGGTCTGGCCAGTGATTTTCATTTTGTCCTATGCCAATATGTCCATCGTCACGGGACAGTGTTGCACGTGCGCTGCCGCCTTGCAGCCGTCCCCGCTTCCGGAGCCTGCCATGCCCATCGCTGCCCCCACCTGGCCCCAGGCCACCACTGTCGACGAGATCCGCCACAACCTGTCCGTGGTCCGCGAGCGCATCGCCCGCGCCTGCGCGCTGGCCGGTCGCGACCCGGGCAGCGTGCGCCTGCTGCCGGTCAGCAAGACCGTCGATGAAGCCCGCCTGCGCCTGGCCTGGGACGCCGGCTGCCACGAGCTGGGCGAGAACAAAGTGCAGGAAGCCCAGCGCAAAGCCGCGGCCATGGCCGACCTGCCCGGCCTGCGCTGGTCGGTGATCGGCCACCTGCAGACCAACAAGGCACGCGACGTGGCGCGCTTCGCCAGTGAGTTCCAGGCGCTGGACAGCCTGCGTGTGGCACAGGCACTGGATCAGCGGCTGGAACTGGAGCAGCGCACGCTGGACGTGTTCGTGCAGGTCAACACCTCCGGCGAGGACAGCAAGTACGGCCTGGACCCGATCGAGGTCGCCGACTTCGTGCAACAGCTCCCGGCTTTCTCCAACCTGCGCGTGCGCGGGTTGATGACGCTGGCGGTGTTCTCGCCGGATCCGGAACAGGTACGCCCGTGTTTCGTGCGCCTGCGCGAGCTGCGCGAACGGCTGCGCCCCACCCTGCCGCCGGGCATCAGCCTGGAAGAACTCTCGATGGGCATGTCGGGCGACGTCGAGATCGCCATCGAAGAAGGCGCCACCGTGGTACGTGTCGGCCAGGCCATCTTCGGCGCGCGCTCGACGCCGGACAGCGTCTACTGGCCACCCCAGGCAGCACAGGACACGCCGTGAGGCCAGCCCGCGCATGAGCAGCTATCGCCTGATCATCCATTGCCATGACCAACGCTGGGGCCAGTTCGACAGCGACGGGCCGCAGGCCCGTGAGCACCTCATTGCGCTGGCCGCGCGGCTGCCGGCGGCAGACGGGTTCCGCCTGCAGTGGCAACAGGCGGTCGCGGAACAACGGCTGCTGCACAGTGGGCCGGACGGACTGAAGGTGCTCGGCAGCGAGCCGGTGTATCGGCACATGCCCGCACCGTGAACGACCCCGACCGGGCTTACCCCACCGCCGGTGAGCCCGCGGCACGCATGTGCAGCGCATGCTCGGCGGCTTCGGCGTGCAACCAGTCGCGGAACGCCAGGAAGCCCTGATGTGTCGCCGAGCGGGGTGGATACACCAGCCAGTGCGACCAGCGCGTCTTCAACCGGTGCGGTGACAGCGCGATCAACTGGCCGGAGTCCAGCAACAGGCGCGCGCGGGTCACCCGCCCCAGTGCCACTCCGATGCCGTCCAGCGCTGCGCGATGGTGCGCTTCGGAATCGTTGAGCATCGCCACATAGCGCGTTGGCGGCGTGTCATCCATCAGCGCGAACCACCGGTCCCATTCGCCATCCGGGTCGCCGAGCAGCGGCCATTGCGATATGGGCAGGGCATCCACGCCGCCCATCCGCTCTACCAGTGCAGGGCTGGCCATCGGCACCAGCCACTCGTCGAACATCGGCTCGGCGGTCAACCCCGGCCACTGTCCCGCCCCCACCCGCAATGCCGCATCGACCTGCAACTGTCGGGCGAAATCAGTGAGGCGCTCCGTGGACTCCAGGTTGATCTCGATCTGCGGGTGGGCAGCAACGAACCCGCCCAACCGCGGCACCAGCCAGTTGGACGCCATGGACGGCACCGCACTCACCGTCAGGACGCGGTCGTGGCGCGCCGCGAACGGCTGGAAGGCCTGCCCGATGGCATCCAGATGCGGCGCCACCTGATCCAGCAGCCGCTGTCCTTCAGGCGTGACCCGCACACCGCGCGGCTGGCGCAGCAGCAACGGGTAGCCCAGGCGCTCCTCCAGCTGGCGCATCTGGTGGCTGAGCGCGCTGACCGTGAGGTTGACCGATTCGGCCGCGCGGGTCAGGTTTCCCAGGCGTGCCGCCATGACGAAGTTCTGCAGCGCCTGCAGCGGTGGTCGGGACATTGGACTTGATCTCAGCTCAAGGATGGCTTGCAGGAATATCGCTTTTTGCGCCTGCATCCTGGACGTATCGTCAACTCCATTCAAGTGGAGATACGCTCATGAACCTGTTTGGCGGACTGCTTTTCCTGCAGGGGCACATCACCAATGTGGCGCTGGCCCGGCAGCTGGCGGGCATGGATGCCGGGGAGGCCGACGCGGACGATGGCGATCAGCTGGCAACGATGCCTGCGTCGGCTGACAAGGCAGCGGCGACCGGTTCGGCGACGGGGTGCGATGGCCGCCTAAAGAGTTGCCGCGCCCTGCCGTAAACACGGACTGGATTTCCCTCGCACATGATCTGGCGGCGCCCCACCTCGCCGCCAGGTTGCCCGTGCCTGCGGGAGATGCCTCTCTCCAGCACGGCGGTGCGGTGGCCTGGCCCCGCAGACGTCAGCCATCCAACAGGAAGGGTAGTTGATGCAGTTCAAAGCACCACGCAGTCTCCGGCATTCCCTGGCGCTGGCCGCCCTGCTCGCCAGCCAGCTCGGCTTCGGCACGACGACCGCACTGGCGGCGTCCGCAGCCTGCACCACGATCAATCAGATCGGGACCACCAGCAGCTACACCAATCGATGGCCGGCGACTGCGTTCGCCCCGGGCGAAAAGGTGACCGTCACATCGTCCGACAATGGCAGCCAGAACAACGGCGTGGACATCACCCGGTCCGACCTGGCCATGCTCAGTCGCTACGACTTCACCAACTACTGGCGCCACGAATCCTATCGAAGCCCCGCGGCGCTGGTCAGCAAAACCACGGACGACGGCTTCGTCGAGACGTACGGCCTCTATGTGATGGTCAAGGCCAGCACGGCGCTTGCACCGGTCACCCTCAGTTGCACCCCCGCCGTGGTCGCGCCGACCATTACGCTTTCGCCCACGACGATCCGCGATGGCGCCTACAAGCTGGGCTACCACCAGACCCTGACCGCCTCGGGCGGCACCGCACCCTACCTCTGGTCCAACAGCGGCACGCTGCCCAACGGGGTGGACCTGGCTGCTTCGGGCGAGCTGTCCGGCACCCCGACCCAGACCGGGTCATTCGCGTTCACTGCAACCGCCACCGATGCCAACGGCGTCAGTGCGGCGGGCAACTACACGCTGGTCGTGAATGCCGTCATCCCGGCTGCACCGAGCAGCGTCCAGGCCACCGCCGGCAACGCACAGGCGGAGGTCAGCTTCACTCCCGGGGACAGCGGCGGTGCACCGGTCACCTATACCGTGACCTCCCTGCCGGGCGGCCTCACCGCGACGGGGACCGGTTCGCCGTTGACCGTCAGCGGGCTGACCAACGGCACCACCTACGCGTTTCTGGTGACGGCCAACAATGGGGTCGGCGCCGCAACGAGCGCGGCCAGCAACAGCGTCACACCGGCAACCGCCCAGGTGATCACCTTCAATCCCCCTGGCGCGCACAACTACGGCACCGCCCCCACGTTGACGGCGACCAGTTCCTCGGGCCTGCCGGTGTCGTTCGCCTCGGTCAGCGGCGCGGTGTGTTCGATCACGTCCGCCGGCACCCTCAGCTTCCACCAGGCCGGCACCTGTGCAATCCAGGCGAGCCAACCGGGCAATGCCGCCTACCTGCCCGCCGCCTCGATCCAGCAGTCGTTCACCGTCCGGCCCGTCGCACCGGATGCACCGCTGATCGGCAGCGCCAGTGCCAGCAGTGGAGCGGCCTCGATCAGCTTCACCGCACCCGCCAACACCGGCGGCATCGCCCTCAGCAGCTACACCGTCACCGCCGCGCCGGGCGGACGCAGCGCAACCGGCGCCACCTCGCCGATCAGCGTCACCGGACTGGACAACGGCACCGCATACACGTTCACCGTGACCGCTACCCAGTCGGCCGGTACCAGTGCGCCGTCGGCCGCGACCAACACCGTCACGCCGATCGGCGAGCAGACGATCACCTTCGGGCCGCCCGGCCACCGCGATTTCGGCACCACCTCGCCCCTGGTCGCGACCGCATCGTCCGGCCTGGCGGTAACACTCAGCTCCACCACGCCGCAGGTATGCACGGTGAGCGGCACGTCCCTGAGTGCGATCGCACCGGGCACCTGTTCGATCGTCGCCAGCCAGCCCGGCAACCCGGCCTTCAGCGCCGCCGTGCCGGTCACGCAGTCCTTCGCCATCGTGGTTCCTGGCGGTGCGGTGACGATCACGCCGCCCGTGCTGGAGCACGGAAAGGCCGGCAGTCCGTACGTGGCGACACTCGGCGCCTCCGGTGGTGCGGCGCCCTACGTCTGGACGACCAGCGGCCTGCCGACCGGCCTGTCCCTGAGCCCGGCCGGGGTCATCAGCGGTACGCCCACCAGCGTCGGCAGCTTCGCGCTTGCCCTCGGCGTGCGCGACGCCGCCGGCCAGAGCGCCACCACGCACGCCACGCTGGTCGTCGGCGAGCCCGCACCGCAGGCCATCGCCGATACCGCCAGTACCGGCGCCAATGCCGCTGTTTCGATCGCCGTGACCGACAACGATATCGGCCCGATCAGCAGCATCGCACTGGCCCAGGCCCCGGCGCACGGCAGCGCCGTGGTGTCCGGGCTGCGTGTGGTCTACACCCCTGCCACGGATTACTTCGGCCAGGACGGCCTGACTTACATCGCAACCGGTCCCGGCGGCAGCTCGCAGCCGACGGCCGTGAGCATCAGCATCCAGGCCGGTGCCGTGCCGGTGCCTGTCGCCGACACCCGCAGCGAAACCCTGCTGGCCGGTCGCCGCGTGCACATCAATGCCGCCGAAGGTGCCGGCAATGGGCCGTTCACTGCGGTGACCATCGTGACGGCGCCGACCAGCGGGACGCTGGAGGTCAACGGTACCGACCTGGTCTACACCGCCGACCCGCAGGCCTCGGGCGAGGTGAGCTTCGTCTATACGATCAGCAATGCCTTCGGTCCGTCCGCGCCGGTCCGCGTCGCCCTGCAGGTCAACCCGACCCCGGTGGCCGTGGCCATCACGGAAACGACCGTGGCCGGCACCACCAGCACCGTCGATCTGACCGCCGCCGCTTCCGGTGGGCCGTTCACTGCGGCCACTGTCGTGTCGGTACGGCCGGCGTCCGCAGGCACCGCCGCGATCACCCGCGCGGCGAGCGGCTACCTGCTGGTCTTCGTGGCCGCCGAGCAGTACGCCGGTACCGCGCAGGTGGATTACACCCTGGCCAATGCCTACACCACCTCGCCGGCCAGTACGGTCAGCTTCGTCGTGCAGGGCCGCACCGACCCGTCGAAGGACGCCGAGGTCATCGGACTGCTGAGCGCGCAGGCCGATGCCACCCGGCGCATGGCCAGCGGCCAGATCAGCAATGTCCAACGGCGCCTGGAACAGTTGCGCAGCGGCCAGCCGAGTGCCGGCTTCACCAACGGCATCCGTTTGAGTGCCGCCCACGCGTCCCGCCCCGCCGATGCGATGGGCGACGATGCGCTGCGTGCTGCAGACGCAGCCCTGCCCGACGCGGCAGCGATGCCGGCGGCCGCACCGGACGCCGGGCCGTCCAGCAGCACCGCGATCTGGACCGGCGGCGCGATCAACCTCGGCAAGGCCGGCACCGGCCACGGCGACACCAGCACCGACTTCACCACCTCCGGCCTGAGCATCGGTGCCGACACGTGGGTGGCCGACGGCGTGGTCATCGGCGCCGGTGCGGGCTATGGCCACGATGCGACCGACGTCGGCAACGCCGGCAGCCGCAGCAAGGTAGACAGCTACAGTGCTGCCGTCTATGCCAGCTATCAGCCGACCGATGCTCTGTTTGCCGACCTGTTGCTGGGCTACCAGTGGCTGTCGCTGGAGACGATCCGCCATGTCACCGGTACCGACCGACGCGTTTCCGGCAGCCGCGAGGGTACGCAGTGGTTCGGTGCCCTTTCGGTGGGCTATCAGTTGCGCAGCGATGCGCTGCAGCTGACGCCCTATGGCCGCATCGAATGGGCCCGCGCCGGTCTGGACGATTACACCGAACAGGGCGATGCGATCCACGCGCTGTCCTACCAGCGCCAGAGCGTGGCCAGCAGTACGGCCAGCGCCGGCCTGCTCGCCCAGTTCACCGTCAAGCGCGGTTACGGCGTGTGGACCCCGCTGCTGCGCGCCGAGTATGGCCGCGATCTGGAAGGAGCAAGCGAGGCCTTCATGCGCTACGCCGACCTGGCCAACGGGACGACCTACCGGGCCACGTTGCAGCAGCGCGCCCGCCATCATGCCCTGCTCGGCGGCGGTCTGAACCTGCAGACCCTGGCCGGCTGGAGGCTGAGCGCCGAGTACCAACTGCAACTGGATTCGGACACCCGCGACAACCAGACCCTGCGGTTCGGCCTGGAGAAGAGCTTCGATCCTTGATCGCGGAGGGTCCGTGCAGGGCAACCGGCCCTGCACGGACCCAACGTCGCCCGGGTTCGTACAGACGCGCGCCCATTGCACGCCAATGCACCGGCCGACACCGGATGTGCCATGCTCGCCCCGTTGCAACCCACCTGGAGAGCGTCACCATGGCCAAAGGCCTGAACCAACAGAAAGAGCAGAAGAAGAAGCCTGCCAAGACCGCCAAGGAAAAAAAGGCGGAAAAGAACGAAAAGAAGACCACCCGCGGTTTCGCGCCGGTCTGACCGTCGGGCTACCCGCTGATGGCGCGGGCATCATGGGAGTGCGGCCACACTACGGTGTCCCGCAGCTCCTCCCTTCCGCCAACCGCAGCCGCTGGGCATCGGTCGCCGGGGGCAAGCCGAACAGCCGTGCGTAGTCCCGGCTGAACTGCGAAGGGCTTTCATAGCCCACGTGGAATCCGGCATCGGCCGCATCCAGGCCATCACTGACCATCAGCCGCCGCGCCTCCTGCATCCGCAGCTGCGTCCTGAAATCCAGCGGGCTCATCGCCGTGACCGCCTTGAAGTGCGCATGCAAGCTGGAGCGGCTCATGCCGGCAATGCCGGCGATCTCATCGATCCGGCAGGCGCTCCGGAAATGCGCCCGGATCCAGAGGATCGCACGGGCAATCTGTCCGTGTCGGCTGTCATTGCGGGTCATCGCCTGCAGTACGCCGCCATCGGGACCGCTCAGCAGCCGGTAGAGGATCTCGCGCAATGCAAGTGGGCCCAGCGCACCGGCGTCGTCCGGTGAATCCAGCAGGGAGACCAGGCGCGTGGTGGCATCCAACAGCCCGGGCGTCATCGCGTTGAGCGACAGCCCGGCGGCAGCACGGTGCTCTGCGGCGGGCCTCGGGTACTGCAGCGCGAGCTCGCCGAGCACCGTGGCGTCCAGATCGATCTGGAGGCTCAGGTAGGGTTGCGCTGCAGTGGCCTCGATCACCGATCCCATCACCGGCAGCCCCACCGACGCCAGCAGATAGCAGGTGGGATCGTAGTAATAGACGCTCGTGCCGAGCATGGCGCGCTTGCGCCCCTGGGCCACGAAGCAGACGGTCGGCTCGTAGATCACGGGCATCGGCAGCGTAGGCGTGCTGCATCGGATCAGCTTCACCCCCGGCAGCCCACACGCGAAGGTGCCGTCGCCTGGTGCATGCCGGGCGATGGCATCACGGAACAGGTGCAACGAGGGCATGCCATGATCTCCTGGGTCGCGCACGGGCGGTGCCTCATCATCCGTCGCGCTCGGACGATCGTGCAAGCATCACGGAGGACGCTGCTACCGGCTGCAGCCGCCGCGGCCGAACATTGGGGACTCCGCAGGCAACGCCTGTCCACCCCGGAGAACGACCGCATGACCTCGCCCACCCCGCTTGATCACTATCGCCTGCTTGGCCGGTCCGGCCTCCGCGTTTCACCCCTGTCGCTGGGCACGATGACGTTCGGCGCCGACTGGGGCTGGGGCGCGGACGACGACGAAGCCCGGCGCATCTTCGATGCGTATGTCGACCGCGGCGGCAATTTCATCGATACCTCGGTCAACTACACCAATGGCGCCGCGGAGCGCATCCTCGGCCGCTTCGCCAAGGCGCAGCGCGACCGCCTGGTGCTGGCCACCAAGTTCACGATGGCGCGCGATCCCACCAACATCAATTCCGGCGGCAACCACCGCTACAACCTGGTGCGCTCGGTCGAAGCCAGCCTGCGCCAGCTCGATACCGACCGCATCGACCTGCTGTATGTGCACGCCTGGGACTTCACTACCCGTCCGGACGAAGTGATGCGTGGGCTGGATGATCTCGTCCGCGCAGGCAAGGTGCAGTACCTGGGCATCTGCAACACGCCGGCCTGGCGCGTCGCCGAACTGCAGACCCTGGCCGACCTGCGCGGCTGGTCGCCGTTGATCGCACTGCAGATCGAGTACAGCCTGGTCGAGCGCACCGTGGAGCACGAACTGCTGCCGATGGCCCAGGCCATGGGCCTGGGCGTGCTGCCCTGGTCGCCACTCGGCGGCGGCATCCTGACCGGCAAGTACACCCGCGCCGATCTCTCCGACGAAAATGGTGCTGACGTGGCCAGCAGTCGCAAAGGCGTGATCGCCTCGATCGGCCATCTCAACGAACGCTCGCTGGCGATCGCCGCAGTGGTCGGAGACGTGGCCGAGGAGCTGGGCGTGACGCGCTCGCAGGTCGCCATCGCCTGGACGCTGGCCAATCCGGCCGTGGTCTCACCGATCATCGGTGCCCGCACCGTCGCGCAGGCCGAAGACAACCTCGGCGCGCTGGAGATCGTCCTCAGCGACGCCCATCTGGGACGGCTGGATGAGGCCAGCGCACCGGTACCGATCTTCCCTGCGCGTTTTATCCAGCGGCCGATGGCGCAGCAGCTGATCTTCGGCACCGCCACGCTCGATGGGCGGAGGTGAGCCGATGAGCCTTCTTTCTCTACGCTGGGCGTTGTCCCTCGCCATCGGTGCGGTATCGATCGTCCCTGCGCCGGACGGTCGCAGCGCTGCGGCCGCCGAGACCACGGTGCAATCCACTGCGCACAACAAACAGGTGGTTACCGATGCGTTCAATCGCTGGGCGGCCGGCGGCTCGGATTTCTTCAACGACGTGCTCGCGCCCGAGGTCGTATGGACGATCGCCGGCTCCAGCCCCACCGCAGGCACCTACCGCGGACGCGAAGCGTTCCTCGCCCGCGCCGTCCGTCCCTTCGCCGGACGCCTGCAGACGCCGGTGCGGCCATCCGCCACCCAGATCTGGGCGGACGGCGAGCATGTGATCATCCACTGGAGCGGCGACGCGGTGGCCCGGGACGGCAAGCCGTATCACAACGACTACGTCTGGATCTTCCGCATGCACGATGACAAAGCGGTGGAGGTGCATGCCTTCCTCGACCTGGTGCCTTACGAGGATGTGCTCCGCCGGATCCCCGGCAAGGCGGCGCCATGATCCCTCCACGCCTGTCCCGGCACGTCGATCACCCGCGCTGGCACCCGGTACTCATGCGTCAGGCATTGACGTCGACCACGGTGCGGCCCTGCACCCGCCCCTGCAGCACCCGGCCGGCCAGCGCCGGCACCTCGGCCAGGCCGATCATCTGCGTGGTGCGGGCCAGCTTGCCCAGCTCCAGATCGGCAGCCAGGCGCGTCCAGGCCTGCTCGCGCGCGGCATATGGTGCGTTGACCGAATCGATGCCGGCCAGGGTCACGTTGCGCAGGATGAAGGGCAGGACGGAGCCGGGCAGATCCGCGCCCTGGGCCAACCCGAACGCGGCCACCACCCCGCGATAGCGGGTCTGCGCCAGCACGTTGGCCAGCGTATGGCTGCCTACCGCGTCGATCGCACCCGCCCAGCGTTCCTTGGCGATCGGCGCACCCGGCTCGGAGAGGGTGGCGCGGTCAAGGATCTCGGCGGCACCCAGTTCCTTGAGGTAGGCCGACTCCTCCAGCCGGCCCGTCGACGCGACCACCCGGTAGCCGAGCGTGGACAGCAGCGCGATCGCGATGGAGCCGGCACCGCCATTGGCACCGGTCACCAGGATGTCCCCCTGGTCCGGGGATACACCGCCATGTTCCAGCGCCAGCACCGACAGCATCGCGGTGTAGCCGGCGGTACCGATCGCCATCGCGTCGCGGCTGGAGAAGGCGTCGGGGATCTTCACCAGCCACTCGCCCGGCACGCGCGCCTTCTGCGCATAGCCGCCATGGTGGGTCTGGCTCAAGCCCCAGCCATTGACCAGGACCCGGTCACCCGGCGCAAAGCCCGGGTGGGTGGAGGTTTCAACCACACCGGCCAGATCGATGCCGGGGATCAGCGGAAAGGTGCGGATCACCGGCGAACGACCACTCAGCGCGAGGGCGTCCTTGTAATTCACCGTGGAATATTCGACCGCGACGGTGACGTCGCCGGGCATCAGGTCCTGCTCGGTCAGCGGGACGACAGCGGCCGTGATGGCATCGCCGGTCTTGGTCGCAAGGAGGGCGTTGAAGGACATGGAATCTCCGGTTGCTGTGCATGAGGGACAGTGCAGACCTGACCAGTGTGCGCACCTGGCCGTACCGTCGCGTTAAACGGCTGCGCTCACTCCCCCAGTACGGTCGCGATCGACACCGCCAGCAGCGCCCGCACCGTATCGGCGTCCAGGTCCGGATCACGCACTGCGCGCATCGCCAGCCCCTCCACCAACAGGCGCATCAACAATGTGCGTCGCTCCACGTCAGCGTCCGCCGGCGTGCGCCCACGCCCGATGTCATGTTGACGCAGCCAGCCGGCGATCGCCGCGCTGGTCTGCCGGTCGTGCCGTCTCAACACCTCGGCCACGACCGGGTCGCGGTGCGCTTCTGCGGTGATCTCCGCATAGAGCGCAACGTTGGCGATGGCATTGCCACGGGTTTCCAGGGTCTCGCCGCGCGCCCACAACTGGTAGCAGCGCAACAGTCCTTCGACCAGATCGGCCGCCGGCGGCATGTGGCCGATGGCGTCCTGGTCGTGCGCAAGCTGCCGCTCGATCAGCGCCAGCACCAGGGCCCGCTTGTTGTCGAAATAGCGGTACATCAGCCCTTGGCTGATCTCCGCCTCCGCAGCAATGTCGCTGATCGAGCCGGCATGGAACCCGCGGGCGATGAAGCAACGCTGCGCGGCGTCCAGGATGCGCTGCCGCTGGGCCTCCGCGCGGGTCGCGGCGGGATCGTCGGAGAGAGGGCCGGAAGGGGGATTAAGCGTCATTGCTCGTCGTAGATGGCATCCAGTTGAGCCGTGATGGTACGTCAATCGGCCACTGAATGAACGGTCATTCATCTGTCATTTTGCGCGGACAGACTGCGCCGGCCCCCTCCTTTCGTGAACGACTCCGATGCGCCACGCCCAGCTGCACCGTCAACTGCTCGCCCTCGCCATCGCCACCACCCTGCCCGGTCTCGCCCACGCCACCGATGCGGACACCGCCGCGCCTGCCGAGAGCGCTGCCCGCGATGTGGTCGCCCTGGACCAGGTCGTCGTCACCGCCCAGAAGCGCGCGACCAACCTGCAGGACACCCCCATCTCGGTGTCCGTGGTCGATGCCGAAGCATTGAAGGACCGCAGCGCGATCTCGATCGGCAGCCTGTCGGACGGCTCGATTCCCTCGCTGCGGGTCACCCCGTTCGCCACCCGCAGCTCGGCGCTGAACATCGGCATCCGCGGCATCGGCGCCTCCGGCGACGCCAACCAGCCCGCGCGCGACGCCGGCGTCGGCGTATACGTCGATGGGGTGTTCATGGGGCGCGCGCAGGGCCTGGGCAGCATGCTGTACGACGTGGAGCGCATCGAAGTATTGAAGGGCCCGCAGGGCACCCTGTTCGGCCGCAACACCGAAGGCGGCGCGATCAGCATCGTCACCAGGCAGCCCACCGGCGAGTTCGGCGGCAGCGTCAGTGCCGGCGTCTCCAACTACAGCGGCTACACCACCGGCCTGCATCTG
>Ga0153980_1000558_pt1 | contig 16831 bp, 14 predicted proteins | sample TSGA064MetaG_FD_104722 | JGI IMG/M metagenome (GOLD analysis project Ga0153980, IMG submission 104722) | Attine ant fungus gardens microbial communities from Georgia, USA - TSGA064 MetaG | ecosystem: Host-associated > Fungi > Mycelium > Unclassified | place: USA: Georgia, Magnolia Springs State... | reverse complement strand
TTTTTCCCGCCCCATTGGGACCAATCATACCAACGATGCGTCCTTCTTCCAAGGTAAAACTTACATCGCTTAGTAAAAAATCATCATATCTTTTTGATAAATTATTTACCTCTAACACCTTTTTTCTTTCCACGTCTTTGCCATTCCTTTCTTTTTTTATTTGATAGCTAACGCTCATTACTTTTGTCTTTCGAAAAACTTATTGAAAAAAGAGCATTTGCTATTGACAGAAGTATTATTTCCATTAAACTACTTGAATGTATACCTGTTAAATTTGGAATTACTATTATAATCAGCATCATGAATATAAATTGTTTTACTGCACCTAGTATTATTATTTTTTTCATTTTTCACCTCTATAACAAGTTTTTTGGATATAAACTTTTTCTCCTGATCTGGCTTAATAATTTCTAAAATAAGTTTCATTGTTGTGCTTTTTCCCGCCCCATTGGGACCAATCATACCAACGATGCGTCCTTCTTCCAACGCAAAACTTACACCACTCAGCAAAAAATCATCCTATCTTTTTGATAAACGACTCACCTCTTCCTTAATAGGGCAATAATAGCGCCATAAGCACATGCACAATAATGGTCGCAATGGTGATGATAAGGGATATAATCCGGTCTTCCCTCTTTGAAACAACCGATTCTGTTAGGATTATGCAGAGGCTGCAGGAAAATAGCGAGGATATACAACAGAGTAAGGCAGCCGGCACGTCTAATATAAAGCTGCTATCCGTTAGACAGCAGTATAAAAAAGAGCCTGTAAAAGTTATGATCAGTCCACTAACTGTTACGAATACTGAAATAATCATTTTAGACAGTATGTATTTCCATCGCTGCATGCCAGAGACAGCAATGATGTCCTGCATGCTTTCAACTATATCTTGTCTGGTCGCAGGAAGCACGATATTGGTTGTGCCATACAGGCTCAGAAAAACCATGGCAATTCTTACAAGAACAACGTCCGCAACATTCGCCAAAAATTTATACTGCAGCAAAATCATTACCCCAGAGAGAAGAAATAAGCTTATTATGTTTAGCAAATGGAACTTTGCAACCCTTATATCCTTTTTTATCAAGCTCGTAAGTGGACTTTTGCCGGTTACTTGTATGTTATATCGCTTTATTTTTGATTTGGAGAAATGCTTTGAATACTTATTCAGCAAAACAACGTCCGCAACGATAAAAAGCAACACAATAACACTTGATAATAGAATATAGAACAAATGCCCTCCGAAAACCATCGTCAGGTTGATCACCAATAAGAAAAGCGCAGTCAAACCCAGAGAAATTGTGGAATTTTCGACCAGTTTCTTTATGTTCAGTAGTATTATGGCATGCTCCAGCAAAACAACTAATAACGTGTTAAGAATACTATCAATACATAGATTCGATGACCACATAGTAACACGAATCATAGGAAGTATTGAATAAAAATTCAATATGCCTGCCATAACGAGTGCTACATTCACTGTTATAATAGTAAGAATGCAGCTTACCATCACTCTTACAATGGTCAGCTTAAGTTTACCGATATTGCTTACCAGAAGAATGTCGTCAATTGCACTTTCACGATCATTGATCAGCAAAAAATAAACAAGTTCACCTCCGATAATAGAGGAAGCTATGGCGGAAAAAGCGGGCATACCGGCAAGCGGAATAATTGAGGTCGACGACAGAACCGGATCAGATGCAAGCATCATATAGATCGTTGGAATACTTAAGGAAAACAGCAAATTAAAGAGCATTTTCTTACTGCGAAGCAACATCCGAATGTCTTTTTCCGCATATCGTAAATATAACATCATCCTATTATTTTTCCTTGGGATAAAATAAGTTGTCGGAATGAATTATTACCTGTTATTTCTTTATCATGTGATGTACAGATAATTGTTGTATTCTTAGAAGTACTTATAAGAAATTCAATTAATCCCTTTTTGGAGCTATCATCAATTCCGCTAGTCGGTTCGTCAAGGACAATGAGCTGTGGTTCTGCTGCAAAAGTGGCGATTAATGCTGTCTTTTTTTTCATCCCTAGTGAGAGCTGTTTCACTTGGCTGTTCTGATGTTCTGTCAAACTGAATTTTTCTAATAATGATTCGATTTTTGCTTTTTGCTTTGGGTAGCTTAATTTATAGAGCGCCAGCCGAAATTTAATGTTCTCTTTAATCGTTAATTCTTCATAGAGACCATTTCGATCTGGTAAATAACCAATCGTTAATGCGGGATCAATCGTGACAGCCCCAGAATCTGGCTTTAGAAATTTACATACTAAACGTAATAAGGTGGTTTTCCCGGCACCATTTGGCGCACTGATGGAATATATGCTGTTAGAAGCAAAATTATAATAAGCATTTACAATTATTGGCTTCTCATTTTCGTAACGGAAATTTAAACTATCAATTCTTACGGCAACCATTTCAATCCCTCCCAAAATCCAGTAATATGCTATAATGCTCCGGTTTGAATGTCTAACTACAATACTGTTAAAAGCATAGCAATTTTTTTGAAGAAATCAATAGTTTTGGGACGAACGGTCCATTTTTGGGACGAACGGTCGATTTTTAGAGCAAACAGCTATATCTCTGCGGATTATGGAATGATTATCGTCACATAAAACACTTCGTCTTCAGAATGGATATCGATATTCCCATTGTATTTATTTACTACCTTATGGACATTTTTCAAACCTAAACCATGCTTGCCTAATCGTGGACGCACTTTTAAATTTGAACTGTACGGATTCTCAGTTCTTATAACGAGTGTACACCCTTTTTGTAGAATTTCCGCTTTAATATATTTGGGCGAATCTTCTGGCAAAAGGGTACAGGCATTAATTGCGTTATCAAATATGTTCCCTATCAAAACGCATAAATCTACAGAACTGATCTTCGGCTCGATAGCGGTCAGAAGTCTTACATTAAGGATAAAGTCAACATTTTCTTTCTCTGCTTTCCATTTTTCTTTTGTTAACAGGGCGCTGATTACAGGCTGCGACGTTTTAACAAAATTAGAGACCGTATTCATTTGATCTTCCAGCTCCTGTACATATTCCTCTGAGATATTCTGATAACCGTTGTATACCAGACGTTTTATAAGGCCCAAATGTTTCTTCATGTCATGCCATAATAAATCCGTTTCTTTCTGGTGCTCCTCAAGAACCTCATAATACTGCTTCTGCAATTCAAGCTTGATTTCAGCGGACTCCTGCCGGCTTTTATATTCAAAGGCTTTTCTGATTCTATCAAAATACCAGAATATAATCAGATTTATGTAAATAATGCCGCTCATTGATAAAAAAACAGCCCAATTAAAATACCGGTAAATCTCAACGCCGATCATAAAGACGTAATAGGCCAGCACGATTGTGAATCCCTGACAGATAAGTAAGGGGAATATAACTTTAATATCAACTCTGGCAGGCCGGCCGCTCTTCCAATTTGCAACTGCACCTGCAATTTTTACTAAACATATTTGTACAAGCTTTGCAACGACACTGCTGAATACTCTTGGCAAGCCCAAAACCTTGATCTGGTTCATGTCAAGAGGCCCCCAGCCTGATACTATTCCTGAACATATTATCTCAGATCCAATGACCAGAACCGTGAAAAGTAACACAGAAAAAAGCCTTGAAGATATTTGGGAATCATATAGACGCCACTCCAAAAGATAGACACCGGTTAAAGCGTAGCCCAGTAAAATAAATGATTCACTGGTAGACAAGCTTAGAAACATAAATCCAAAGCAAAACAGCGTATAGCCAATAATTAGGGAGATCTTTCGCTGATCGGAATCCTTTTCGAAGAAGCAATTTATGTATTGATAGATAATTAGCGTTTCGAAAACTACGGTAGCGCACTCAAATATCTGATAAAGAAGATTTTCATTCATCTGTTATTCCTTCATTATATATTGGGAAAGCATATCACAAAAAGGTTTTCTATTATTCTTTGTAAGATGAATTTTTTTACCATTTTTTAAGACTATACCCCAAGACTCTATTTTTTCATAATAATCGAGATTGATTACAACACTTCTATGCGGTCGAAAAAAGCAATGCAGATCATCAAACACATTCAAAAACTCTTTTAGCGATAGCCTAACCTTATGACACCCTTTTACAGTATGTATAAATATATCATTGTGCCCTCCCTCTACATAAATGATTTCAGGTGCTGTCAGTTTCAATGTCAGCTTGTCTGATTGAAATTCAAACACCTTTGGTGATATCCTTTGCTGAACATTATCCAGAATTTGATGAGTCTTCTCCCTTTGCACAGGCTTGATAGCAAACCAGTCGACCCTGTCAAAACAATCATAAATATAGCCACCCACAACTGTGGCCATTGCGATGTATATATGGATATTGGCCGCTTTTATTTCTTTTGCGATCTCCCAGCCATCCGAATCAGGCATCTGCACATCCAGAAACAATAAATCAAAGAGTTCGCCGCTATAAAGGCACTTCAGCAAAGGCTTTGCGGAAGTGAATTGAAAAATCTCATGTTCTAATTTGTGGCTGGATATGTGTCCATACAATAGTTCGATATCTTTAACCTCATCGTCACAAATCGCAATTTTCAAACTTGCCTGACCCTCCTCCTAAAGCACTCTTTCCTCCCTGCTATTGCCTCCTCCCTATAAAAGGTCAGCTGCTATTTATCATTTTTCTGAATAACGGATGAAAACGAATAAACATTTCCTTCTCCATGGTTAACATATATTCTGTCATTACAATCAGGATCAGAATATAGTTTTGTTCCTGAAGGCAGAAGCGCTGCTTCCCAATTTTCCGTAGGGATTTCATCCACTTGCTTTTCAATGGTTCCTAATAACTGATTTTCTTCATCCAGTAGAAATCCAGATAAATAAGCTTCTTCCCAATATAAAACGTTTTGGTACATGAAGCAAGGAGTACCGCTATAAGTGAATGCTTCGCCTTCACTTCCTGTCGGTATTAAACTTTCTTCCTGGTGACAGCCCGCTAATAGGAAGCAAATCAGCATGGAAAAAACTATGTATTTTTTCATACTTTTCCTCCGGTTTGATTTGGTCGGGATAATTTCATTCGAGCACAGCTTACTCCGGCAGTAAATTTATCCTTGTATTTCTCACAGTAATTCTTCCATTAAAAACCATGCCATGCAAGTTAAGTATAGCACTGATATATTGCTATTTCAACCGCAAATTACGCTGCTACTCTCACGTCGAACCTTCTTACGTTATATTTCTTTATTATATATATACGTTTCGTGTATAATCCATTTCCCATGTACAGCTCTGAACTTTGGTCTGTAACCGGTTTTTAAGTTACAATTCCCATTGATTCCAGACGAAAAAAACGGATGTGGCACATCATCATGCCACATCCGTTCTATCCCCTGGGGCCCACCCTAGTGTGCTGTTCCTATCTTTCATTCCCCACAAAGAACAATGCCACGGTTCCCGGGCCTGCATGTGTACCGATGACCGGGCCGATCGGGTTAATGAGAAACTTCTTAATACCAAAGCGCTCTTCAATCTGTTTTTTCACCACCGCCGCGTCATCGATGCAGTCCCCATGGCTGATAAATACAATCTCATTCCGGTAGCCCTTCATCTGCTTCTCCATCCGGTCCACAAGGTCAAGCAGGGATTTCCTCCGGCCCCGGACTTTGTCCGCCGCCACCAGATGCCCGGTGCCGTCTACACGCAGGATCGGCTTAATGCCCACTAAGCTTCCCAGTACTGCGGTGGTCTTAGAAACACGTCCGCCGCGGTGCAGATGATTCAGATCATCCACCGTGAAATTATGGCAAATATGAGGAATCATCGAACGCGTCCATTGTGCCAGTTCCTTAAGATCCAGGTTCTCTTCTCTCATCTTCTCGTTCACCAGATAGACCAAAAGACCCTCGCCGAGCGAAGCGGACAAAGAATCCACCACCTCGATTCTGGCTTCCGGATACACCTCCATCAGCTCAGAGGCGGCCAGGCAGCAGCTGTTATAGCTTCCGCTAAGTCCCGATGAAAATGCGATATGCAGGATATCATGTCCCTTCTGGATCAGCGGCTCATACAGCTCCCGCGCTTCGACCACATTCATCTGGGAAGTGGTGGGCATTGCGCCGCCCCGCATCTTTGCATAAAAATCCTTATAATCCAAACAGTTTTCCTCGTTATAGGTCACACCATCCAGTACATAAGTCAGGGTGGCCTCCACAATCCCGTTATCCCGCAGATAATCCCTCGGCAAATCGGCGGTATTATTCGTAACCAGTACAGTTTCTCTCATATGTTTTCCCTCCTTCTATTCAGGCGTTTATCCGATAATTCTTCACGACCGCTTATACACCGTGTAATTGTATTTCTGCAAAACCTCTGCCGCCTGTTCTGCCGCACTCTTGCTGTCAAAGGAAATCGCCAGCGCGCCGTCTTGCCCTTCCCGATTGTTCCGGATCCGCAGATTCTTAATGCTGATATGATTGGCCCCCAGAATCGTCACGATTATCGACAGCGCCCCCGGTTCATCGGCAATTTCTACATACAGCTCATGGAGAGGATCCATGCTGCCCCGATAGGTAAAAGGCATATCGTTCCGGTATTTTCCGGCAGCGCCAAAATATTCGGTTAAATATCCGGCATCCTCTGCCGCTACGGCTTCTCCGACCCGCTGCAGAGCCGTCGTATAGGACATCAGCACGTCTAGCACCTGGTCCCGGTTCTCCGAACAGATCTGCTGCCACATTTCCGGCGACGATGCCGCGATCCGGGTCATATCCCGAAAGCCGCCGGCTGCCAGCTGGCGCATCAGTCCCTCCGGACCATCCGACTCCTTCACAAAATTCACCAGTGTATATGCCATTAAATGTGGCAGATGGCTGACGGCCGCCGTTACCCGGTCGTGCTCTTGATAATCCAAGACAATCGGAATGGCTCCAATTGACTTCACCAAATCCGAGTATACCTGCATCTGTTCACCGGTACCCCGGCCGGTCGGGGTTAAAATATAATAAGCATTCTCCAGCAGCCGGTCATCCGCATGAACATAACCGGACTTCTCCGATCCCGCCATCGGATGTCCGCCGATAAAGACCTCCTCCAGCTCCAGTTTCTGTACCACCTGATGAATCGTCGTCTTCACACTTCCCACATCGGTCAGCAGGCAGCCAGGCTTCATAATACCCTTCAGCACCTTCATGCACTCCTGGTTCACCGTAACCGGCGCACACAGGAAAATGATATCACAGGTCTGAAAGCCTTCCCCAAGCGTTTCATATCCCCGATTCAGCGTTCCATCCTGAAGTGCCTGTTCCAGGCTCCCCTTACTTCTATTATAACCAATCAGTGTCAGTTTCGGGTGAACCCTGCGGAGCGCCTTGGCAATGGAACCGCCGATCAGGCCCATCCCGATAAAACCAACCGTCTGTATTTGCATTGCTTTTCCTCCGGTTTTCTATTACGCAAAATAACCTTTTGCCCCCAACATCATAGCATTTTTCTGATTGGAAATCAAGAATGCTCTGTCTGTTATTTCTCCCTGCTTTTCCGCGGCCAAACGAGTAAAACAAAAAAATTAAAAGTAATTCTTTCGTATTCGTTAATTAATTAACGTTAAGATCCCCGTGCGCATAATTATTTATTGTTTGTTAATTATTTATCGATTTTTTTATAATGATATGCTATACTATCATCATAGATCATGTACCTATATGCACTGTAAAACAGGAGGGAGAAGAATAGAAATGGAAAAAGCAGATGCAAAGAAAGCACCGGCCATCATCGATAATACCGACGCGCTGATGGCAAAAATGGCTTCCATGCGGGAAGCCCAGAAGATCTTCGCTTCCTATACACAGGAACAGGTGGATAAGATTTTCTTCGAAGCGGCTATGGCCGCAAATAAGCAACGAATTCCTCTGGCTAAAATGGCTGTGGAAGAAACCGGCATGGGAATCGTAGAAGATAAGGTTATTAAGAACCACTACGCTTCCGAATATATTTACAATGCCTACCGCTGCACGAAGACTTGCGGCATAGTCGAGCAGGATACCGCCTTCGGTATCACGAAGATCGCCGAACCTATGGGACTGGTCGCTGCGGTAATTCCCACCACGAATCCCACCTCCACTGCGATTTTCAAGACCCTTCTGGCCCTGAAGACCCGCAATGCGATTATTATCAGCCCCCATCCCCGTGCCAAGGCATGTACCATTGAAGCGGCTAAGGTCGTACTGGATGCCGCAGTGAAAGCCGGCGCTCCGGAGGGTATTATCGGATGGATTGATGTTCCTACTCTGGAACTGTCGAATATTGTAATGCAGCAGTCAGACGTGATTTTGGCTACCGGAGGCCCCGGCATGGTAAAAGCTGCGTACTCCTCCGGCAAACCTGCCATTGGCGTTGGCGCCGGCAATACCCCGGTTATTATCGACGATACGGCTCCCGTTCAAATGGCAGTCAGCTCGATTATTCATTCCAAGACCTTTGATAACGGTATGATCTGCGCTTCCGAACAGACCGTAACCGTACTGGATGGTGTATATGAAGCCGTTAAGAAGGAATTTAGTGCCAGGGGCTGCTACTTCCTGAAGAAGGATGAGCTGGATAAGATGCGGAGTATCATTCTGATCGATGGCGTCCTGAATGCCAGGATCGTAGGCCAGTCTGCCGCCGCAATTGCCAAGATAGCCGGTATTGAAGTGCCTGCTGCTACTAAAATACTGATCGGAGAAGTAGAATCCGTGGACATCCGCGAAGCTTTTGCTCACGAGAAGCTCTCCCCGGTTCTGGGCATGTACCGTGCCAAGTCCTTCGACGAGGCCATTGCTATCGCTGCCCAGCTGATCGATGACGGCGGGAAGGGACATACAGCCGCTCTCTACATAGATCTAAATGAGAAAGAAAAAATTGCCAAATATAACGATGCCATGAAGACCTGCCGTATTCTGATTAACACTCCGGCTTCCCACGGCGCTATCGGTGATCTCTATAATTTCAAGCTGGCGCCGTCACTGACCCTGGGATGCGGCTCCTACAGCGGCAACTCCGTTTCGGAGAATGTCGGCGTGAAGCATCTGCTGAACATTAAGACCGTTGCGGAAAGGAGAGAAAATATGCTGTGGCTGCGGGTTCCTCAAAAGGTTTACTTTAAGAAAGGCTGCCAGGCTGTCGCTCTTAACGAGCTGCAGACCGTTTACCATTCCAAGAAAGCATTTATCGTAACGGATACTTTCCTGTACGAGAATGGCTACACCAAAGCGCTGGAAGCGCAGTTGGATGAGATGGGTATTACCCATGCCTGCTTCTATGAAGTAGCTCCCGACCCAACCCTGGCTACCGCACAGCAGGGCGCAGAAGCTCTTCGTGCCTTTAACCCGGATGTAATCATTGCGCTGGGCGGCGGCTCTGCGATTGATGCCGGTAAGATTATGTGGGTACTCTATGAGCATCCCGATGTGGCTTTCCATGATCTGGCAATGCGCTTCATGGATATCCGCAAACGCATTTACACCTTCCCGAAGATGGGTGAGAAGGCAATTTTCGTCGCGATCCCCACTTCCTCCGGTACCGGTTCCGAAGTGACACCTTTTGCGGTTATTACCGATCAGGAGACCGGCATGAAGTATCCTCTGGCAGATTATGAACTGATGCCTACGATGGCGATTGTAGATGCTGACAATATGATGACCCAGCCCAAGGGACTGACCAGTGCTTCCGGTATCGACGCCCTGACCCATTCCCTGGAGGCCTACGCTTCGATTATGGCGACGGATTACACCGACGGCATGGCTCTGAAGGCAATGAAAAATATCATGACCTATCTGCCTTCTGCTTATGAGAATGGTGCCGCCGATATGGTTGCCAGAGAAAAAATGGCTGACGCCTCCACCCTGGCCGGTATGGCCTTCGCCAATGCCTTTTTGGGGATCTGCCACTCGATGGCACATAAGCTGGGAGCTTTCCACCACCTGCCCCATGGCGTGGCAAACGCACTGTTAATTACGGAAGTAATGCGGTTTAATGCGGAAGAGGTTCCTACCAAGATGGGTACCTTCTCCCAGTACCCGTATCCCCATACCCTGGAACGCTATGCAGAATGCGCGCGTTTCTGCGGCATCTCCGGTAAGAACGATCTGGAAGTGTTCGAGCGTTTCATCACGGCGATCGAGGATTTAAAGGGGAAAGTTGGAATTAAGAAAACCATTAAAGACTATGGCGTAGATGAGAAGTACTTCCTGGGCACTTTGGACGCTATGGTAGAGCAGGCCTTCGACGACCAGTGTACCGGCGCGAATCCCAGATATCCGCTGATGAGCGAGATGAAGGATATGTACCTTAAGGTATACTTTGGCATATAAAATTTGTTTACCTCTCATCCCCCGGGATTTCGTGCTGTAACGCGAAATGCCGGGGGCTCCTCCATCCCCGGGTACATACTTTTTTCCCTTCGGACTTTATTATTTCTTCATATTCACAAACTTGGTATAATTTGGCAGCCATACCAGCTCTACGGTTCCAATGGGGCCATTTCTCTGCTTGGCGACAATCACTTCGGCCACGTTTTTGGCCGTACTATCTTTATTATAATAATCGTCGCGGTATAAAAACATAACTACGTCCGCATCCTGCTCAATGGCGCCGGACTCACGCAGATCCGAAAGCATGGGGCGGTGATCCGCACGGGATTCTACCGCACGGCTTAACTGGGACAGCGCCACCACCGGCGCATTCAGTTCACGGGCTAATGCCTTTAGCGAGCGGGAAATCTCCGAGATCTCCTGCTGACGGTTATCCGAACCGCGTCCACTTCCGCTCATCAGCTGCAGATAGTCGATAATCACCAGCTGAAGACCAAACTCCAGCTTATACTTCCGGCACTTGGTCCGCAGCTCTCCAATCGAAATACCCGGTGTATCGTCAATGATCAGCTTCGAACGGCCAACCGTATTCACTCCCTCTACCAGCTTGTCCCAGTCTTCATCCGTCAGGTTACCGGTACGGATCGCCTGGGAATCCACCCGCGACTCCATCGCAAACAAACGGTTTACCAACTGTTCTTTCGACATCTCCAAGCTGAAAATCGCCGTACAGATATCCTTCTTAAAGGCCACATGCTGTGCCACGTTCAGTACAAACGCCGTCTTACCCATAGAAGGACGGGCGGCAATCAGAATCAGGTCCGAAGGCTGAAATCCGGCTGTACGGTAATCCAGATCCGTAAAACCAGTAGGAATTCCCGTAACCGGATTCTTATTCTTAGAAGCCTTATGAATCCTCTCCAGAGCATTCAGGGCAATCTCCTGAATCGGCACATAATCCGAACTCCGGCGGCCATTTAAGATATTGAAAATCGTCTTCTCTGTGTCGGCCAGAATGTCCTCCATACTGTCCTTGCCTGCGTAACAGGAATTGGCGATCTCCTCATTAGCGCGGATTAAACGGCGGAGTACCGCCTTCTCATAGACAATCTCCGCATAATACTTGGCATTGGCAGAAATGGGAACGGCTGCAATCAGCTCGCCGATATAGCTGATGTTACTGACCTCCGGCGGCACCTCCTTCTGCTGCAGTCGATTCTGCAGCGTCAGAAGATCTACCGGACGCCCCTCCTCATACAGCTCCACCATGGCATCAAAAATAATCCCATACTGGCGATGGTAAAAATCCTCTCCATTGATCATGCTTTCCACGACGGCAATTGCTTCGTTGTCCAGGATCATGGAACCGATTACGGTCTGTTCCGCCTCAATGCTGTGAGGCAATACCCGCTTTACGAGCATTTCTTCCATGGAAAACTCCCCTTTACGCTTCTGTTACAATTACTTTCAGGATCGCGGTAACATCCCTGTGTATCTTGACCGGAACCTCATGAATTCCCAGCGTTTTAATCGGTTCGCTCAGCTGAATCTTCTTTTTATCAATTTCTAAGCCGCACTGGTCCTTTGCAGCCTGTGCAATCTCTTTGCTTGCAATTGCGCCAAACAGGCGGCCGCTCTCTCCGACCTTCACGGCCAGCGCGACTTCCTTTGTCTCTACATACTCTCCAAACACCTTCGCCTCGGTCAGCTGTTCCGCTGCCGCCTTCGCCTCATATGCCTTCTGCTGTTTCAGCTGGTTCAGGTTCTTGGGGGTTGCCTCCACACCCAGCTTCTTCGGCAGGATAAAGTTCCGGGCATAACCGTCGCTAACCTTCACGACCTCTCCCTTTTTGCCTAATGCTTTTACATCCTCTAATAATACAATCTGCATGCTATATCGCTCCTTCTTCCATCATTTGACGAATGGTTTCCTTCACCAGTTCCTTTGCCTCCTCCAGCGTACAACCCTTTAGCTGAGTACCTGCCGTACTCAGATGACCGCCGCCGCCGAGACGTTCCATAATAATCTGCACGTTCACCTCATCTATGGAGCGTGCGCTGATATAAATCTCATCCTTATATTTCGTAAAAATAATCGATGCCTTTACCCCAATAATATCCAGCAGCTCGTTAGCCGCCTGGGCACCCACAATCATGGGGCTCTCAATCCCATCGCTGGGGCAGACGCCAAAGGCAAAGCTTTCCTCAAATAATTCTACCGTCCGTACGGTCTCTGCCTTAGCCTGATAGTCCTCCATCTTCTCCCGGAACAGCTTACGGACTCTGGCCATGTCGGCGCCGCAGCGGCGCAGAAAAGCTGCTGCTTCAAAGGTACGCACACCGGTCTTATTCATAAAGTTATTCGTATCAATGACAATTCCGGCATAAATTGCCTCCGCCTCCAGGGGACGCAGCTTCAGATTATCCGCAAAATACTGCAGGATCTCCGCTACCATCTCGCAGGCCGAAGAGGCATAGGGTTCAATATAAGAAAGTGTAGCCCGGTCAATCACCTCACTGCCCTGGCGGTGGTGATCCAGCACGACGATGCTGGAGGCATGCTCCAGCAGGCTGGGGCATTCCGTATAACTGGGTTTATTCACATCTACCACTACAACCGTAGTGTTTTCATCCAGCAGCTCTAAGGCCTTCGCTCCGGTGATGCAAAGATCCTCCGGATACTCCGGGTTATTCAAAAAGCACTGCATCAGCGGCCGCACGGAAGAGGTCACATCATCAATGACGATATGCGCCTGCTTCTCCAGGGTCCTGGCCGCACGGAATATTCCGATGCCTGCGCCAAAGGAATCAATATCCGACATTTTGTGGCCCATTATCAGGATCTGATCCTTCGTGGCCAGCAATTCCCGCAGAGCCTGCGCCTTCACGCGGGCTTTTACACGGGTCTGCCGCTCCTGCTGGCGGGATTTACCGCCATAGAACTTGGAACCCTCCGGATTACGGATAATCGCCTGATCGCCGCCACGTGCCAGCGCCAGATCCATACCCATCCGCGCATAATCACTGTTATCCGCAAAGGAATCACCATCCATACCCACGCTGATACTTAAGGTCACAGCAATCTCATTCCCAATGGACAGTGTCTTCACATCCTCCAGAATGGAAAAACGGTCCCCTTCAATCTGGTCGAGATCCTTCTTCTTCAACAGAAGCGAGAACTTATCCTTATCCAGGCGGCGGACAACTGCCTCGTAATTGTCAAAGTATTTGGTGATTTTCCGCTCAATCAAAGCCGCTAGCAGAGATTGCCTTACGGTCTCCGTACTCTTCATAACCTCTTCGTAATTATCAATATAAATCAGGCCGGTCACTGCCCTCTGCGCTTCGATTTCCTCCAAGGCTGCCAGATGATCCGTCACGTCGAACAGACAGATGGAAACCAGCTGATTTTCCTGATCCAGACTCTGCATCTCCGCCCGGTAAGAAACTCCTTCAAAATGAATCATCTCATGGCATTCCTTCCCATCCGCCGGCAGCTTATCCTGCAGTTCGGGGAAAAGATTACAGACATGCTGCTGATAACGTGAATCTTCAAATGTAATCTCCTTGAAGGCGTGATTCATCCACAGGAAAGAGCCGTTTGGCTGCAGCAAGGCATAAGGCAGCGGAAGATCCTCCAGCTGGCGCTTCTGTACCTCTGCAAAATTCCCGGCAAAGGTTACAATCTCCTGCGTAATATGCTTCCGCCAGTACAGAATCCACCAAAGTGTAAAGAGTAAATATAGGCAGGTGAAAGCCATCACTACCCAAGGGGCACTGGTCTGAAACACGCACACAGCTAATACAACAGCCAAAAGAAATGGGAGAATGAAAAGCGGCCAGCGCATCAGCGCGTTTAACCGGCCATACACATTCCCTTGTTTATTCATGGTATACCCTCCAAGGACTATGAAAAAACAACTCACAGCAATCCATAGGTATCAGAGGTCAAAATACCTTTTGACCCCAACATCATAATTATTTAATCAATGCTACTCCTCAATATACCATAAATTTAGCTTTGATGCAACAAAAGAGGTATCAAATACAGGGCAAATACAACAAAAACAGGTGGAAGCTTTTCACTCTCCCACCTGTTTCCGATCCTACGAAAGATCAATTCGGCGTCCCTCTTCAGCCGATTGGTATGCCGCATACAAGACCTTCATCGTTTCATATGCGAGTTCAAAATCCGCAAAAGGCTGGCGTCCCTGTGTGATCGCCTCCGCAAAATCCTGAAGCTCTCCCAGATATCCGCGAATGACATCATCCGCAATCCAGGACTTATTCCATCCCAATTTTGAAGGTGACATTTCAGAAAGCGATACATTTTCCAGATTTTCTTCATCCAGAAAATAACTATCCATGATATCACCCGGCGAAATTTTACACATCATCGTCGCATCATTGCAATACACTTCCAGATATCCCCGCGTGCCGGCCATATATAAATCAGAGGCCATCGCAACGGCTTTCGTGCCATCGGAAAAAGTGACGGCTACCGTAGCATAATCTTCCACATCATTTGGCTTTGCTTTCAGGTAACGGTGTTCGTATTCATCCAGGCATTGCAAGGTTACGCCCATGTCTGCATTCACGCTCCGAACCGTAATATTTTCATTTCTCGCTTGTGCCTCTACCCGTTTGAGCGCCAATAGCGCCGAGAGTGGATGGCAGCCGGCCCGAATCAATGCACCGCCCCCGATCTGGCTCCATTCTCCAGCCTCCAGGGATATGGATCCCTTTAAACTCTCTTCCCCTTTCATAAACATAATCTTGCTTTTCTTATTTTCAATAATGGCCGCCGCCTTTTGTACCGCCGCGGCATAGACATAGTTTTCCGCATAGCCTAATATTTTTCCAGATTGCTTTAACACTTCCCGGATCTCTTCCATTTCCGCTAAAACATGCTGATACATTGTGGCCTTTGCTACGGTTTTCCCTATCGGTATCGGATCACCCTCTTTCCCAAAATATCCGGTAAGCGGTTTTTCACAGATTACATGTTTTCCGGCCTTTAAAGATTTTAAAATCATTTCCGTATGCACCATTGGCGGTGTACAGATATCCACAATGTCGATTTCTTCATCTGCTAATATCTCATCAAAATCCGGAAGGGCAATTTCATATCCATATTTTGCCCGGAATGCTTCCGCCTTGGGCAAATCAATATCCACCACCGTCTTCAGGCGGATATCAATACCACCTACTTTTTTAAACGCCTCACTATGCAGTCTTCCGGCATAACCCGTACCAATTACAGCCACACAAAGTGTTTTTCTTTTATTATCCATTCAGGCACTCCTTATAATTTTTGAAATACTCTTTTGCACTGGAAATACATTTTTTTACGTGTGCTTCCGCTCCGTAATCCTTCACGTTTTGTAAATGGGGCAATTCAATTGCTAAAACTACCGAATCCGGCAATGCTTTTATAATTCCCGCTACGTCAATCGCACCCTCGCCAATATATTCCCTTGCATCCCGGCCGGTATGAATCAAAGACTCCGTATCCGCTGGAATTTCCTCCGGAGCATCGCAGATATGAACATAACGGAACCATTCCGTGGGACAGTTCTTCAATTCTTCTACCGAAACTCTGGAACGGTAAAAGTGCAGCGTATCTATGAGCATTCCCGCGTTCCTGCATTTGACTGTTTTTAATACATCCGCCGCATCCTGAAGCGTTGCCACATTCGCCCAGGTAACAAATTCCAAATCAACGCATAAGCCATAGCTCTCCGCTAATTCACACAGCTTAGCAAATTGATCCAGATAAAAATCTTTGTTATCTGTCCAAATGCTGCTAACCATCGTTTTTGCCCCCAGCCGGCTGGCTGCTTCTATCGCCGCTTCATAAGATTTCACCTCAATCCCATCGGCAATTTTGGCACACTCAATATCATGGACACGAACTCCCGTTTCCTCCATCGCCGCTTTGGTTTCGTTAAAAAGAGCGGCATCCGCAGCTAAATCATAGGTGCCGAAGCTTTGAAATCCGGGATTAATGGTACGAAGTCCCACGTAATCATAACCAAATTGCTTCGCATACCGAATCATTTCCGGCGGCGTCCAGCCCAGATGTGTCAAATGAGCCAGCGAATATTTTCTTGGCATAATCGTTTTTCCCCCTTATATATATAATCCGCCATTCACGTCCAGTACTTCTCCTGTGATATACGCGCTCTCGTCACTTGCCAGAAAAATCATCGCATAGGCGACCTGTTCCATATCTCCAAGATATCCCAAAGGAATATCCGCTTCTAAACGCCTCTGGCGTTCCGGTTCCATAGAATAGAACATTCTTCCTTTTAACGGACCGGGAGCAATTACGTTCGCCGTAATTTTGCATGGGGCTAATTCTTTTGCCAACGTTTGAGTCATTCCTACAATTCCTGCCTTGGAAGCTGCGTAGTTACAGCCGCAGCCCGGACGGCCGGTCCTGCCTCCGATGGACGATATATTTACAATCCTTCCGTATTCTTG
>Ga0153980_1000556_pt1 | contig 16861 bp, 16 predicted proteins | sample TSGA064MetaG_FD_104722 | JGI IMG/M metagenome (GOLD analysis project Ga0153980, IMG submission 104722) | Attine ant fungus gardens microbial communities from Georgia, USA - TSGA064 MetaG | ecosystem: Host-associated > Fungi > Mycelium > Unclassified | place: USA: Georgia, Magnolia Springs State... | reverse complement strand
CCAGCTCAACACCTTTGGCCGCTTCGATAAACGGCGCGTGAAAATGGCGTCCGCCCGTTCCGTAACCTACTAATCCAATTCGCATTGTTTTCTCCTTGTTATTAATGGTCAATAAAGTTCAATATTTATAGTTATGGCATATTTTTTCCATTTAATCAGTGTGGCGCACAGAAAAAAAGCCTTCGTTATGAAGGCTTTCAGGTAGCAAGAAATAACATTACAGGCAGGACTAGCGTTGTGGCGCGGCATCCGGATACATAGCCAACAGACGACGAGTAACGCCGTTAGTCCAGCCAAAACCATCCTGTAACGGATATTCACCGCCGCCTGCCAGCACCGGTGCCCGTCCGGCGACGTTATATTTCTCTACCATTTTGTGATGGCGATGATAGGTCGCCCCCGTCACCTGTAGCCAACGTGCAGCAATTTCTTTAGCCAGTAACTCTTCGCCATAATTATTAAGCCCTTTAATCGCCATCCACTGAATCGGCGCCCAGCCGTTAGGCTTGTCCCACTGTTCACCCGTCTCTTCTACCGTGGTCAGCACGCCGCCGGGCGCTAACAGGTGTGAACGAATAGCCGCAGCCGTAGAGACTGCCTGCTCCAGGCTGGCCATGCCCACGTAAAGGGGCGTTACCGCCGCTGCCGAAAACGCACCTTTCTCACGCTGACGCCAGTTATAGTCGCGGTAAAGCGCCGCCTGCGCGTCCCATAGCCAGCTATCTACCGCTTTGCGACGGCGTATCGCTTTCTGCTGGAACAGCTCGGCGGTGGCGTTATCATTCTTGCTGGCCGACAGCCGGGCAATCGTTGTTTCCAGTTTATAAAGAAACGCGTTCAGATCGATTGGAACAATGCTGGTGGTCTGAATGCTTTCCAGTCGTCCGGCTTCGCTTAGCCAGCGCGATGAGAAGTCCCAGCCGGAAGCCGCGCCAGCGCGCAGGTCACGATAAACCTCGCTGGAAGGCCGCGCCGAATTTTTTGCAGTTTCGACGTCTTCAATCCAGGATTCGTCACGCGGCGTATCGCGATCGTCCCAGTAACGGTTCAGGACAGACCCATCGGGCAGCATCACTACATGGCGACAGGCTTCATTTGGCGTTAGCGAATCCATGCCGTCCATCCAGAAAGCGTATTCGCGTTTCAGCTGCTTGAGATAGCGGTGCGCGGGCTTAACGCCATCTTTTTCAAAGAGTTCGACCATCAGGGCGAAAACTGGCGGCTGCGATCGGCTCAAATAATAAGTTCGGTTGCCGTTAGGGATGTGCCCATAGGTATCAATCATCCAGGCAAAATTGTCCGCCATCTGCCGCAGCAGTTCGCTTTGACCACCAGCGGCAAAACCCAGCATGCTGAAATAAGAGTCCCAATAATAGGTCTCGCCAAACCTTCCACCAGGCACCACATAAGGTTCCGGTAACGGCAGCAGCGAAGAGAATTCAGAATGTTTTTCTGGCTTACGCGTCAGTACCGGCCACAGCGAGTCGATATGTTCGCCCATACTTTTCTGCGGATCGGCCACATAACGGCTGTCGTTAATTTTTGGCAGATCGAAGTTTTCCAGCACGAAGGCAAGCAGGTTAAAGTCTTCCCGCTCGTGCTGGATAAAGTAGCGATAAAGGATCCGTTCTGGCTCAATTTTGGGCGCGCAGTCCGCAAAGGTTTTACTGTCGGTAAATATCCTGGCGCTCTGCACCGCTTCGAAAAGCTCCTGATAGCGATCGGCAGGCGTCAGGATGTCTGGCGCGGGCAGCCCGTGGATCGGTTCGGGCTGAGGCTCAATCGTGGTATCCGGCGTTTCGTAGTCGTAATAATAAGCTTCATAATCCGCCAGGTTATTGTCAACTGTCAGGTCGTTCTGATTAAAAGCGATAAAAACCTCCTGATGCCGATGATTGACAACGCTATGTTCGGTTTATTTTGCGTAAAGGATAAGTGTAGTACTCCGGTCTCATAATGCAAATTTGAAATAATATGACAGGCTATAAAATGATATTTCAAAAGATAAACAGAAAAGGCTATAAAGATATTCCCTCACCTTATAAAAAATATTCCCGGCGCTTAAAACTAAATTTGCATTTCAGATTAAAATGAAACAAGCCAGCTGATTTGTCTGATTATTAACCACAATAAAAAAAGTAAAAAAACCTGAATCACCGCCGATAAACTGCGGCCAGGCCTGGCTTTTGCCATTACAGCGCCTGGCGATACCTGCCTGCCAGCATGCCCGATTTTTTCTATCGCCCGTTTGTAAAAATAATTCACTTTCTCATTTACATTATATTTAAACAGCAGAATACTATTGCGCGTCAGCGCGCTGAACATTGCCGCTCGTAATAACTTTATCTGATAGCCAGCCAACCTTTTAAATACAACTAAGGAATTCTCGTGGCACCGGTAGTAAATAAGTCCGTGGCGTTGCACCCGGAAAGTCTCACAGATGATGACAGTCTCGTCTCTCCCGTCGATAGTTCTGATATAAATAAAACCTATATTATGCGAGGCACCCGCAGATTTATGCATGCCACGCTGGCGCTTTTTTGCGCCGGGCTGTCCACCTTTGCCGTTCTCTACTGTGTGCAACCGATTTTGCCCGTATTTTCACAAAGCTTTCATCTGACGCCGGCGCAAAGCAGCCTGTCGCTGTCGGTGACTACCGCGATGATGGCGCTGGGGTTGCTGGTAACCGGCCCGCTGTCGGACGCGATTGGCCGGAAGTCGGTTATGTCGGTTTCTCTGCTGCTGGCCGCCTTCTTTACGCTAATCTGCGCCACGATGAGCAGCTGGGAAGGCGTGCTGACCATGCGCGCGTTGACTGGCCTGGCGCTGAGCGGCGTCGCGGCCGTCGCCATGACCTGGCTTAGCGAGGAGCTGCATCCGGGATTTCTCTCTTTTTCAATGGGGCTCTATATCAGCGGTAACTCAATCGGTGGGCTGGTTGGCCGACTGTCGACCGGGATGCTGGCAGACCATTTCTCCTGGAACGTTTCCCTGTTCGTGGTGGGGCTGTTTGCGCTGACCGCCGCCATCCTCTTTTTCCGTCTGCTGCCGCCTTCGCAACATTTCCGCGCCAGCTCGCTGCATCCACGTAAGCTTTTAATCAATTTTATGTTTCAGTGGCGAGATATGGGATTACCGATGCTGTTTATAGTCGGCTTTATCCTGATGGGCAGTTTTGTCACGCTGTTTAACTATGTCAGCTATCGCTTTCTTTCCGCGCCTTTCTCGCTGAGCCAGACGGTAGTAGGGTTGCTTTCCGTGGTTTACCTGACCGGCACTTACAGTTCGCCAAAAGCAGGCGTGATGACGGCTCGCTACGGACGCGGCGTAGTGCTGATGGCATCATTACTGCTGATGCTAACCGGCCTGATCGCCACGCAGTTCACTACGCTGTGGCTGGTGCTGCCGGGCCTGATGCTGTTTGCCGCAGGCTTCTTTGCCGCGCATTCGGTTGCCAGCAGCTGGGTTGGCCATCGCGCCCGTCGCGCACGCGGCCAGGCTTCGTCGCTCTACCTTTTCTTCTATTATCTGGGTTCGAGCGTTGCCGGGACGCTGGGCGGCGTTTTCTGGCACGGTTACGGCTGGGCCGGCGTCTCCGCTTTTATTGCGGTCATGCTGCTGGGCGGTCTGGTGTTAGCCAATAAACTGCGCCAGATCCCCGTGCTGGTCAAAAAAGTACGCTAATTTTACGGGGCGGCTCGCATTCTCCGCCCCTGTCCGCTTTTGCTCAATTTACTTCCCTCTGTTCAACCATTAAGCTACGGCACTCGTAAGGATCCTGCCACGTCAGGATGACCGTTCAAGGAATATTGTCATGTCGCTTCATCTCTGGCTGGCCTACGCCGGCATTATCACGGTGCTGATCGCCGTGCCCGGCCCTTCTGCCCTTATCAGCATGACGCACGGCCTGCGCTATGGACGCCGACGCGCGCTGGCGACGGTCACCGGCGGCGTGATGGCGGCGATGACGTTAATGACGGCCTCCGCACTGGGATTAGGAGCCATTCTGGCCGCCTCCAAGACCGCGTTTATCGTGCTGAAAGTGGTTGGCGCCGCCTATTTGATCTGGCTGGGGATCTGCGCCTGGCGCAACAAGACGCCCACGGAAGCGGTGGTGCTTTCCGGCCAGCCGCAGGAAATGCCCGGCATGCTGAAGCTGTTCCGCAAAGGCTATATGGTTGGCATCAGCAATCCCAAAGACCTGCTGTTCTTTGCCGCGCTGTTTCCTAATTTTGTTGATGCCAGCCAGCCTCATGCGGTGCAGTTCGCCACGCTGGCCGTGACCTGGGCGGTCACCGACTGCGGACTGATGTTCGCCTATGCCTGCGCCGGTCGACGCCTTTCCGCCGTTTTCGCCAGTCCGTCGCGCCTGCGTTTATTGAATCGCGCCGTGGGTAGCCTGTTTGTTTTTGCGGGCAGCGCGCTGGCCCTTTCTGCCCGCTAGCATGAGCGACGTCGAAAATCTGCACGCCATGATTATCTTTGCCCGCGTGGTAGAGACGCTGAGCTATACCGAAGCGGCAAAACGGCTGGGGATTTCCAAGTCGGCGGTAAGCAAAGAGATTTCCGCGCTGGAAGTTCGTCTTGGCACAAAGCTATTGCAGCGCACCACGCGCAAAATTGCCGTCACCGAAGTCGGCATGACCTGGTACCACTACTGCGCCCGCATCCTTAGCGAAGTGAAAAGCGCGGATCTGTTTATTCGCCAGTTTCATGAAGAGCCAACGGGAAGCCTGCGCGTCGTCGCGCCAGTGACTTTTGGCTGCCAGTGTATCGTGCCGGTGCTGAACCAGTTTGTAGCAAATAACCTGCACGTCAGCGTCGATCTCGATCTGACCGACAGGCCAGTTAATCTGGTGGATGATAATATCGATCTGGCGGTAGTGATCCGACGCGACAGGCCGGAACACCCACACTGCCTGCCGCTGATGGATATCAGCTGGGGACTGTACGCCGCGCCGGAGTACCTGGCGCGTTTTAACCCCATCGGCAAGCCGGAAGATCTCTCGCGACACGATTTTATTCTGTTTCGCGGCCCCGCCCACACCATCTCGCTGCCTTTCCGTAAGGAGAAGCAAAAGCGGGATATCGAAGTTCGCAGCCGCTTTCGGGCCAATAACAGTACCGCACTGGTCAATTCCGCCGTAGCGCAAACGGGTATCGCCTATTTGCCGGACTATATTGCTTTGCAGGCGGTAGAAGAGGGAAAGCTAAGTAGGGTACTGCCGGAATGGGAAATGGATCTTTATAAATCCTGGATTTTGACAAAGGATAACGGATTAATTTCGCCGCGCGTCAGGCTGTTTATCGCCGCGCTACAGAAGGCGCTACGGTAAAAAGGCGGAACCAGAGTTCCGCCCTGTCAATTTAGTAGTAGTTACCGTGACGGTAATCCCACGTAGTAAAGATATCTGACAGCATAGACATAATCTTATCCACGTCCAGACCTTTGCGAATCAGCACCGGGCAAGGGGTAATATTGCGCTCGCCTTTCTGCTCCGGTACCAGCTTGCCGTTCTCATCTACCATCGCCACCATAACGCCCTGCTCGTAGCGCGTTTTTTCGGACTCGTTCGGCTGGATAGATTTTACATAATCGTTGGCCGCGATAATCAGATCCGCCTGGGATTCGATACGCTCGCCGATACCTTCGACCAGGCCACGGTTGCCTTTACCCGACGGGTTAGCGGAGCTGGCAAAAGAGAACTTACCGTGGTTTTCCCACAGCTCTTTCGCCAGGTTTTCGCCGGGTACGCCAAATTTAATTACGAAGCAGCTGGTCTGACGGCGATCCATCATCAACTCTTTCGATCCGTCTTCCGGAATACGCGCCACGGCTTCTTCTTTCCACGGCAGGATACAGCCCAGCAGGACATCTTTGTCCCAGTGCTGCTGATACAGCGCTTCAATTTCCGGATTCAGCTGCGCCAGCTCTTTCAGCTGCTCCAGTGAGCCGCACAGCACTACGCCTGGCTTGTTGCGGTTACGCTGCTTGGCATCGAACTTGCGTTCTAAGCCTTTGGCGTCAGAAGTCATAATGATATAGCCCACTTTAGTCGGGCAAACGATCATGCCGCCTTCGGCAGACAGGATTTTAACCGCTTCTGGCTGTAAGCCACCGTTCCACTGAATCGTCTTGTTGCTCATGGTTGCACCTGCATATCAAAAAGTGAATTTGTGGGTCAGCTCACTAAGGGTAGCCCGTAAATAACAGCGCCCGCTGACCGGATAAATTCATCCTAACGCCGCAGGTATTTTTCGCAACAGTAAAGGGGTGATTGCGCTCATTGTTTCCATCAGGAAACAATTGTTGCCGACGACGAAAATCGTGGTCATCAAGCACATTGCTCTTTGTAGACTAAACCGCCCGCGGTAATCGACAGTTCAAACAAAAAACCATGCCCGATGCAGAATAACAATGCTTCGCCAGCAACGATGTCAGCCGCTGACGAATGAACTAATCTCTTTTCTCTGCCACCCACTTTTTTACCGCAAGCGGAGAGTTTTATGCAGATCGCCTTTTTCACCGCCGAAGACCGCTTTACCTTAAGCGGCTGGTTTTCCTCACAGGCAGACGTTACGCAGTGGGCCGGTCCTGGCGTTGCCTGGCCGCTGGACGACACTTTTCTTGCCACGCTGCTGGATTCCGGTCAGCAGCAGCCCGCTCGCCTGCTGACTTTCTCCGGTCGGATTAACGAAGAGTTGGCGGTTGTGGCACAGCTGGGGTTTGACTGGGATAACCATCTGGCATGCGTGTGCCGCGTGGTGGTGAATCCGGCGATGCGAGGAAAAGGACTGGCAGAAAAAATGCTGCAACAGCTTATCGCTACCGCCTTCAGACAGGAAGCCATTGAGCGTATTGAACTGCGCGTTTACACCTTCAACGCTGCGGCGATAAGAACTTATGAGAAGCTGGGTTTTATGCGGGAAGGCGTGCAAAGACGATGCGTGGCGGTTGGCGACGAACGCTGGGACTGCGCGATTTATGGCATGTTGCGGGAAGAAAGCCCGGCAATCAAACAAGGCGTAAAGCAGCCTTTGACGGCCTGATAAGGTAAATTATGCCGCGCGTTTTGCGCGGCATCTTCTGCAAACAGCCGTGACCGCCTGGTCAGCAGTTCGAGCCGCTTAATCAGGCCGGAATCAGGCGCTCCGCCTTCAGCTTATCAAACAGCGCGATAAAAGCATCGCGGGTGCATTGATAGCCGGTAAAGCCCGCCTTGCGGCTTTTGCTGATGTCGGTGATAACCTCCATCGGACGGCCAAGGTCGGCGTCGGTATGCCACCAGGACGCCAGCTTGCTGACATCGGCTTCTTTAAGGTTGAACTGCTGCGCTATAACCTGCCACTGCTCTGCCGCCGCATCCATTCGCCCTTCCAGCGGCTGCATTTCGCCAGGGAAAGGTGCCGCTTCGATACCGAAGTAGTTGGCGATTTCGCCCCACATCCACTTCCAGCGGAACACATCGCCGTTCACGACGTTATAGTCTTCGTTTTGCGCTGCGGGCGTGGTGGCTGCCCACTCCAGCTGCTGTGCCAGCACGCTTGCGCTGGTCATATCCGTAACGCCTTCCCACTGGGTTTTGGAACCAGGGAAGATAAACGGCTGGCCGGTCTGTTTGCACAGGCTGGCGTAAACGGCCAGTGTCTGGCCCATATTCATCGCGTTGCCGGTCGCAAAGCCGATAATGGTATGCGGACGGTGTACGCTCCAGCTGAAGCCATATTTTTCGGCTCCGGCGAAGACTTCGTCTTCCTGGGCATAGTAGAAATTATCGACCGGCTGACGGCCCTGCTCTTCACGGAACGGCGTCATCGGCACCGCGCCTTTACCATAGGCGTCAAACGGGCCAAGGTAGTGCTTCAGACCGGTGACCAGCGCTACATGGCCGCCTTTTAGCGTATCGCCCAGCGCTTCAATCACGTTACGCACCATCGCACCGTTGACGCGAATATTCTCTTTCTCATTTGCCTGGCGCGCCCAGACGCTGAAAAAAACTTTATCGACCTTAATATCCGCCAGCGCTTTTTTAGCAGATTCGCTGTCGGTCAAATCGGCCGTCAGCGACGTGCAGCCTGCCGGTACGGCAGTCCGTCCACGAGAAAGACCATAAACTTCCCAGCCATCGCCAAGCAGTTTTTCTGCCAGCGCGCTACCAATGACGCCGCTGACGCCAACAATCAATGCACGTTGTTGCATAATTCTCTCCTGATAAGACCTGACACTAAGCTTAATAGAGAATTAAAATCTCATCTCAGGTATAAATTCATACTATTTAAGAAAATGAGTCATCAATCATGGCTAACCGCGATCGCCTGAAAGACATTGCCCCTTTTGTTGCCAGCGTGGAGCACGGGAGCTTTACCGCCGCTGCCGAGTATCTTCATCTGACCAGTTCAGCTATCAGTAAGAGCGTGGCGAGGCTTGAAGAACGACTGGGGTCACGGCTGTTCGAGCGTACTACGCGCCGCCTGGCGCTGACCGATGCCGGACAGGCGTTTTATGAAACCTGCACCCGCGTGCTTGGCGAGCTGGCGGAAGCGGAATCGGTACTGGCCGCACAGCGCTCCATTCCCGTTGGCCGACTGCGTATTGCCGTACCCAATACGTTTGGTCGCCTGCAGGTGATGCCTTTAATCAACCAGTTTTGCCTGCAAAATCCGGAGATGCAAATCAGCCTGGCGTTTTCCGATCGCTTTGTCGATCTGTTCGAGGAAGGGGTTGATATCGCTATACGCATTGGCGGATCTACAAACTTTCCGCCCTCGCTGGGCTTTCGCTTTTTGGGCAATGAGCGGCTAATCTTCTGCGCGTCGCCTGACTACCTACGGCAGCATGGGACGCCAGCCTCCTTACAGGAGCTGACCGAAAGACGCGCTATTGTTTATGATCGCGTGGACGGCAGTACCGGTCCGTGGCATATCGTTTCGCCGGACGGACGCACCGTAACCAGAACAATGTCATACCGTATGGCGCTGGGGGAAGGTGAAGCCCAGGTTTCCGCCGTGGTGGCCGGGCTGGGCGTGGCGCAGATGGCAACCTGGCTGTTAGACAAAGCGCTGGCCAGCGGCGCGCTGGTACCGATTCTGCCAGAACTGGCGGTAGATGGCCTGCCGCTGTATGTGGTCTGGCCGCGCAGAAAGCAGCTGATGCCAAAGGTTGACGCGCTGCTGACTGCGCTGGCAGAACTAAAAATCAGTCCGTAGACGGTTTATTGACGTTGATGCGCCACGGCACGCCAAATTTATCGATTAACGTACCAAAACCGGCTGCCCAGAAGGTTTCTTCCCACGCCAGCGTCACCTTGCCACCGGCGGCCAGGTTATCGAACCAGCGCTTGCCTTCAGCAGGATCGTCACTGGAAAGGCTGACGGCAAAGCCGCTGTAGTTAACCGCTTCGACGCTGTCGCTCATCTGCAGTTCGCCATCGCCGATATGCAACAGCGCGTGCATAATCTTATCGTCGGCAGGCTGTTCTGCGCTCGGGCTGTTCTGCTTCTGCGGCTGCTGTTTTTTCTCAGCAGACACGTCGCCCCAGGTCATTTTAACGCTCAGCCGTCCACCCGTTGCCTGCAGGTAAAAAGCGATAGCCTCTTCACAGTTTCCTGAAAAGTACAAATAAGGCGAAAGTTGCATAACATCTCCCTGATTTGAGGTTGAAGTTGAAAAACAAACATCGAGGAAAGTGTAGCAGGCGAATGATACTTGTTGATTTTTTTGGAAAGATTAAGGCAGATAGTGCAATAAAATACGCCCTGAGGATGCAGTAACATCGTCAGGGCGTTTAAGCTTTCTGCTGGCGAGATGACGTTATAACCAGGTCAGATTTGGCAGCCTGCGCGCCGCCTCAGGCCTTTTTTGGCCGACGAAAAATAACCTTTTCCGCCAGCGTTTCCAGCACCACATAACCGACGCAGGCCACGATAAAAGAGTTGATGGTAGAAACGCCCCACAACACATTCAGCCCGACATAGCCGCCCAGTAGCGTGGCGATAATAGCTGGCCAGCCGGTAAAAATAGTTTCTTCCGGCAGGCGGCCATCGTGTCGGTCAAGCCGTAACGGCAGGCTGTACTTCTTCAGCCAAAAGTACTCCGTCAGCATCACGCCCAGCGCTGGCGGCACGATTACCCCCAGCAGGTTCAGGAAATCCACAAAGTGATTTAGAATGCCCAGCACCGACAGCGTGGTGCCGAGCACGCCGAGCAGCAGCGTTACGTGACGATACTTTAGCTTTATGCCGCTCAGGCTTTCCACCGCGTTGATAATGCCCAGCGCCGACGAGTAGAGGTTAAGATCGTTAACCCTGAGCGTAGAGAAAATCACCGCAAACAGGCCTGCCGTGCCGGAGGCCAGCGTGATAATCGACATCACATCGCCGGTATTCAGTTTACGGGCGATAAAAATGGCCAGCCCGTTGATAATAAATTCGCCCAGGATAATCGTTGCCAGCGTCACGCCAAAAACATGGCTACCCTTTCTGGAATAGCGCGTGAGATCCGGCGTCATCAGGCTGGCAAGGATAGCGCCGCCCACCACCAGCGTAATGCCTGCATTGACCGACAGCATTTCTTTACCCGGCGTGACAACCGCCAGCGCGTGTACGTGATCGGTAGCGAGCGTCTGCCAGGATATCCAGGCGATCAGCGCAACAAATACCGGCACCGCTATCCGTGCCGTAAAGCGCAGCGCTTTAAAACCAAAAGCCACCAGCGTCGTCAGAAACAAGCCGGAAATCGTTGCTGCCGTTTGAAAGCTCAGAACGCTGGAAAACGCCGTACTTAAAGATTTGGCAAAGATGGCGTTCTGAATGCCGAACCAGCCCAGCAGGCTAATTGCCACCACGACGCCAATCAGCGCTGACCCCGTACGGCCAAACCCGCACCAGCGTGCCAGCAGGCTGCCTGACAGCCCCTCTTTCATGCCGATATAGCCAAACCCAAAGGTAATCAGGCCAAACAATAAGCTGCCCACCAGAATCGCGGTTAGCGCCGCCGACAAGGTCATGCTGTCGCCCAGTACGGCACCCAGCATAAACTGGTCGAGCGCGGTCAGCATGCCCATATGCACAATAGCGACGCTAAAAAAAGAGACTCGACTGCTTTCCGGCACGCGCTCAAGCGGAAAATCGTTGATTTGCATGGTTGGCTATTCCGTATTAAATAAAGTGAATCCCTTTCTTAATAAGACGGACAGGGATATAGTTTTCCAGGTTATGAGCGATACAATATTCTTCAAACTGCTTCAGGGAATGCACATCGGCTTTTTGATATATCGTATAAACCCGGTTTTCAATGGTTTTGACGCTGGCGTTATAAATATTAGCGATCTCTTTCGCCGTATAGCGTTGCAGCATCAGAAAGATAATATCCAGCTCGGATTTAGTAAATGATTTATTATCCGTAACGGTTGTCAGCACCCCAGGCTTTTTCTGATTAATAAACTTTAATGGCGTCAGCGTGTCCAGCGGTTTGGCGCTCCAGACCGTGCCAATACAGTTTCCGCGTTCGTCAAATACCGGCAGTTTTTCACTGATAAAAGGCGAAAGGGTTTCTCTGCCGTACCAGTAATGCGTTTCAATGACCGCTACCCTTTGCTGGCTCTCTTCCGTCCGGCGATCGTGTTCCTGTAAATCTTCCGCGCACTCTGCCCAGCTGGCCGGAAACTCATGGTCGAACGCGCCTTCAACAGCAAAAGAAGAAGGCGTATTGGTATATAAAAAGGCGGCCTTGTTCATATAGATATGTCTTGAATCAAGGTCTTTGATGCCCCACGGCTCATTCAGATGCTCCATCGTGGCGATGAAGCTATTAAAATGTCTGTATTTCTCGCTGGCCTGCGGCATACCTTTTCCCTTTTATGAGAACGACTTGTGCAAATAAAACCGCGTGTGCTTGCCCAGATACCCCCCAAGGCTGCCGTAGACGCTGTAGCCCAGCTTCTCGTAAAAGCCTCGGGCCTGGAAATCGAACGTATCTACATAGGCCATCTGACAGCCGCGCTCTTTTGCTACTTCTTCTGCTTTGAGCATGAGTTCCCGCCCTTTCCCCAGGCCGCGCGCGGCTTCACCCACCCACAGATACTGTACTTCTAAACCTTGCCACCAGGTTCTGGCGACCAGGCCGCCGAGAATATGGTTTTGCTCATCGCGCAGCGTAAGAAAAAGCGGCTTAATATCGACTTCATCGAACTGGCTATTGTGTTTCCATAGACCAGCAATAACAAACTCTTCATCCTGAACCGATGGCTTATCCGTGACAACAATTTTCATTCTTACTCCAGATATTAATTAATAGTCAGCCGTGTCAGATAACACTTTGCAAAGAATAATTCAAGAGGGGTTTATACGGTATAATAAATAGCGAGTTATTGCTTACTATAATGTCATAACTACTACGATACTGCCTTTGCTTTACTTTTAGCTTAATGCCAACACCCGGGAACTATTCCCTTGCGTAATTAAAAATTGATACTGTAAAAATAACCGATGTTTATAGGCTATACACAAACAAACTTTCACTGCGTCACTTTCTCATAAGGAAAGCATTTTAAAAATTAGTTTTAATCACATAAAAAAACGGCCGGGAAACCGGCCGTTTAACATTTTAGCGTGCTTAGCTGCCTGTAAAGGTTATTTCACCTCGGTCAGCTTCTCAATATCCACGCTACCCTGCTGCTCAGCATCGTTTTTACGCACTTTCGCCACGTCGCTGGCGCTGACCTGGTTTTTCGCCGTATTGCCCCAGCTGGTACGAATAAAGTTCACCACATCGGCAACCTGCTGGTCGTTCAACCGCCAGCCGAAAGCGGGCATGGTAATAGCAGAAGGTGCACCCTTCACGCCTGGCAGCGTTGCTCCACTCAGAACAATGTGGATAAGCGAGGTCGGATCCTCAGCCAGCACGACAGCATTACCGCTGAGCTGTGGGAAGGCGCGCTTATAGCCCTTGCCGTCCGTTCGGTGGCAGGCTCCGCAGCTGTCGACATAGAGCGCCGCGCCAGCCTTGCTGTCATCGCCTTTCCACAGCGCTTTCGCCACCGTATCGTCCGGCGTGAAGCCAACCTGGTTTGGATCTTTTGCCCCCAGCGATTTCAGATAGTGTGCAATAGCAGTGATATCTTCATCGCTCAAATGTTGCAGGCTATGCTGCACCACTTCAGTCATGCCGCCAAACACAGCGGTATGGTCATTGCGGCCGTAGCGCAGAAACTGCGTCAGCTCATCTTCGCTCCAGCGACCCAGCCCATCCCGGTTATCGCCGCGCAGATTGTTAGCGGTAAAGCCGTCAATGGGAGTAGCGCTGCCGGAAAGATAGCTGCTGCCTTCGCTGTCGTTAAGCGCTTTTTCCTGCATGGTAAAGCTGCGTGGCGTGTGGCATGCGCCGCAGTGCCCCAGTCCTTCCACCAGATACTGACCGCGAGCCAGCACCGCATCCTGGCCTTTCATCGGCTGGAAAGCTTTTACATCCGGTGCAAACAGGCCGCGCCAGATCGATAACGGCCAGCGCATCGACAGCGGCCACGGAATATCGCTTTTATGGTTAGCGGCCTCAACCGGTTTTACGCCGTGCATAAAGTAGGCGTACAGCGCATGCATATCTTCATCGCTGACGACGGCGTAAGAAGGATAAGGCATCGCCGGATAGAGCGTATCGCCATTCTTCGCTATGCCGTGACGTACCGCTTTTTGAAAGTCGTCATAGGTGTAGTCGCCGATGCCGGTTTTCTTGTCCGGCGTAATATTGGTCGAATAGATATTGCCAATCGGCGTCGCCATCGACAGGCCGCCAGCAAAAGTTTCTCCGCCCATTTTCGTGTGGCAGGCTACGCAGTCACCGGCGCGCGCCAGATATTCGCCGCGCTTAATCAGATCGGCACTATTGTCTTCTGCCGCCGCAGCGGCAAAAGTTGTCATACCCAGCAGCAAAGCCGGGATCAGCATTTTCATCATGGTTATCCTTAAGCCTGCACCAACGGACCCGGGTTCTTCAGGTACTGTTCACGAATCGCTTTGGCTGACCAATAGGTCAGCGCCGCCACCATGCCGGTTGGGTTGTAGCCCAGCCCCTGCGGGAAGGCGGAAGCGCCCGGAACAAACACGTTAGGCACATCCCAGCTTTGCAGATAGCGGTTAATCGCGCTGGTTTTCGGATCTTCGCCCATGATCGCGCCGCCGTTCATATGCGTCGTCTGATAAACGGTGGTGTCGAAATGCGTGCCCGGCATTTTCGGCGCGCCGCTGATCAGCTTCGGATTCATTGCCTCAGCGATTTTGTGCATCTGTCCATGCATAAACTGCGACATCTTGATGTCGTTTTCCTGCCAGTCAAAAGTCATACGCAGCAGCGGCTGGCCGAAAGCATCCTTGTAGTTCGGATCCAGATCCAGATAGTTATTGCGATAGGACTGGTGCGCGCCGTGCGCATCCATAGAGACGTGATGCGTATAGTGATCAGCCACCGATGCTTTCCATTGGCTGCCCCAGGTCGGCGTGCCCGGAGGCGTGGGCAGGCCTGAAATCGGCTTAACGCCCGCCTGGTTTACCCACATTGGTGAGCCACCGACAAAACCGTATTTCCCGTGGTCAAAGTTGTCGGCGTTAAAGTCATCGACGCCCACGCCCGCACCGCCAGCACCGATAAAGTTATTGGTAAACACGTCTTTATCAAAGAAGGCTTTGATCGTAGAGATGTTCTGGTAGGCGAAGTTACGGCCTACGGTACCTTCGTTAGTCACCGGGTCGTAAGGCTTACCGATACCGGAAAGCAGCATCAGGTGCACATTATGGAACTGGAAGGCGGACAGGATCACCAGGTCGGCTGGCTGCTCAATCTGACGGCCCAGCGCATCAACATAGGTCACGCCGGTCGCGCGCTTCTTGTCATCGGTCAGATTAACGCGCAGCACGTTAGCGTTTTCGCGCAGTTCAAACTTAGCTTCCTGACGCAGCGACGGCAGCACGTTGACGTTCGGTGACGCTTTGGAATACATGTAGCAGGCGTAGCCGCTGCAATAGCCGCAGAAATTACACGGCCCCATTTGCGCACCATAGGTGTTGGTGTACGGGCCGGAGGTGTTAGCAGACGGCAGATCGTAAGGGTGCAAACCGATAGATTGCGCCGCCTGTGCAAACAGCTGCGCAGAGAAAGTCCGCTTCTGTGCCGGCAGCGGGAACTTATCGGAACGATCGGGCGCAAAAGGGTTGCCTTTGCCCTGACCGATAACTTTGCCTTTGACGCTCCATTCGGAACCGGAGGTGCCGAACACTTTTTCCGCCTTATCAAAGAACGGTTCCAGCTCGTCATAGGTGACGCCGAAATCCTGGATGGTCATGCCTTCCGGAATAAACTTTTTACCGTAGCGCTCTTCATAATGGCTGCGCATGCGTAGCTCAATCGGGTCGACGCGGAAATGTACGCCAGACCAGTGCAGACCTGCGCCGCCGGTGCCGGTGCCGGGTAAAAACGCGGCAAGCTGGCGGTAAGGCTGCGCGGTTTGCGCCGAATTATGGCGAATGGTCACGGTGCTTTTGGACAGATCCTGGAACAGCTTTTTACGGATGTTATAGGTGAGCTCGTCAATCACCTGCGGATAGGCGCCGTCAGGATAGGTATCACGATGTGGGCCGCGCTCCAGCGCTACCACGTTTAAACCCGCTTCGGTCAGCTCTTTCGCCATAATCGATCCCGCCCAGCCGAAGCCGACGATCACCGCATCTACTTTTTTCATCTGGTTTGCCATTACGCTCTTTCCCCACGAATTGATACCGGAGGAAACGGATAGCGCTCGCCACGTTCAACCCAGTCCATAAAATCGGCGCGTGCGCCAGGGAAGCCAATCAGCTTCCAGCCGACCATGCCCTGATTGCCGCCGTGAATCGGATCGCTGAAGAAACCTTCGCGAGTATTTTGTAACAGGAAAGAGAAGAAAACCTTCGCCGGCACCTGTTTAAACTCCGCTTTCCCGGCTTCAAACGCCTGTAGCAGCGCATCCTGCTGGTCGTGGTTTAGCTCAGCAAACACTTTGCCATGCTGCGCTTTCGCAAAGGTATCCGCGTCGGCCAGGCCCAGGCGATAGATATCGCGCGGGATTAGCGGATACTGGTACCCCAGCTCTTTATCCGCATCCGGGTGAAAAGGACCCTGCATATACCAGTTTGCGCCCGTGGCGTACGGCGTATTCATCTGGCGATCGATATATTCCGGCACGCCAGCTTCCAGCGCGCCAGGGCCGCGATCGTCAGCGGGGATCAGGCGCGCCACGGCCGCTTTTACCAAAGCGTATTCTTCCGGCGTGAACCAGGTGGGCTGATAGTCCCGTGCCTTTTGCGGGCCTGCGGGTTCAGGCGCGGCGGCGGCGGGTGTAGGTGCAGTTAAAGCGCCAAGGCCGGTACTGCCGATGGCGACAGCGGGCGCGAGCGTAATAGTTTTTAGCAGAAAATCCCGGCGGGAGTTTCTGATGGTTTCTTCCGACATGTCATTGCCTTTATCAAAAATTGCCTGGTACAACAGCTAATAAGAATTTGCGATTTATGCCCCGTTAACCTGTTTTTTTATAAAAATCGAGGGCTGGCGTGATTTGTATCAATGTTACCGGTAACAAAACGTGCATTTTAACAGGTATAGCTGCAAAAATTTAGATCAAATAAACAAAATCGCACAATTTTATTAACATTCAGGACGCACTGAGAATCGCTTATCCAGAGTGCTGAAAAACAATTTATGCAGGCGGCGTAAGGCCTGGCTTCTGGCGTGACGTGCTTCTGGCCTTGCTTGCCTCTAACCTGGCTTGCTTCTGACCTGACCTGACCTGACCTGACCTGACCTGACCTGACCTGACCTGACCTGACCTGACCTGACCTG
>Ga0153980_1000554_pt1 | contig 16889 bp, 14 predicted proteins | sample TSGA064MetaG_FD_104722 | JGI IMG/M metagenome (GOLD analysis project Ga0153980, IMG submission 104722) | Attine ant fungus gardens microbial communities from Georgia, USA - TSGA064 MetaG | ecosystem: Host-associated > Fungi > Mycelium > Unclassified | place: USA: Georgia, Magnolia Springs State... | reverse complement strand
GCCCGCTTCGAAGCATTTCTTCTGCAGCAGGGCGGAGAGTTCGCCGTCCGCCGGGTAGCAGCCCATGTGATCCGGCGCTTCGTTCGGTTTAACGATCTCAATACCGATCATCAGGCCCAGACCGCGAACGTGGCCAATCACCGGATAGCGTTTCTGCATCTCGGCCAGCTTGCCCTTCAGCCATTCGCCCTGAGCGGCGGTTTTATCCGCAATGTTATTGTCTTTCAGGTGGCGCAGGGTGGTCAGGCCGGTCGCCATCGCCAGCTGGTTGCCGCGGAAGGTGCCGGTGTGGTGACCCGGTTCCCAGGCGTCGAACTGCTTTTTGATACCGAGAACGGCCAGCGGCAGACCGCCGCCGACGGCTTTCGACATCACGATAATGTCCGGCTCGATGCCCGCGTGTTCGAAGGCGAAGAATTTACCGGTACGCGCAAAGCCAGCCTGAACTTCATCGACGATCAGCAGAATGCCGTGTTCCTGAGTCACTTTACGGATGCGCTGCAGCCACTCGACCGGAGCCGGGTTCACGCCGCCTTCGCCCTGAACCGCTTCCAGAATAACGGCCGCAGGTTTACGCACGCCGCTTTCCACGTCGTTGATCAGGTTTTCAAAGTAGTAAGCCAGCGCGTCTTCACCCGCTTTACCGCCGATGCCCAGCGGGCAGCGGTACAGATGTGGGTAAGGCATAAACTGAACTTCCGGCATCATGCCGTTAACCGCTTCTTTTGGCGACAGGTTGCCCGTAACCGCCAGCGCGCCGTGGGTCATACCGTGATAGCCGCCGGAGAAGCTGATCACGCCGGTACGGCCGGTGTATTTTTTCGCCAGCTTCAGCGCGGCTTCGACTGCATCCGCACCGGAAGGGCCGGTAAACTGCAGGCAGTACTCTTTGCCCTGGCCTGGCAGTAAAGAGAGCAGGTAAGCGGAAAACTCGTCTTTTAACGGCGTTGTCAGGTCAAGCGTATGTAACGGCAAGCCACTGGTAATGACATTTTGGATGCTCTGCAGCATATCAGGGTGGTTGTGGCCCAGCGCCAGCGTACCTGCACCGGCAAGGCAATCAAGATATTGATTATTCTCAACATCTGTAATCCATACGCCCTGTGCTTTAGCAATGGCGAACGGCAGTTTGCGCGGATAGCTCCTGACATTCGATTCATATTCAGCCTGTCTGGCCAAAAACGCTTCATTGTTTCCTGATGAATTCGCAGCAAAATTATCAATACGGACTTTATCCGTCATCATATCTCTCCTACAACCAGGGGTGTTGATAACGCCGTGGTTGAATAAGTTGAATAAAAAGTTATGCGCTGTAAAAAAGCGCGGCCAATATAGGACTTTTCAGCCCGCGACTCAATGATTAATTTTGTTAAGATTTACTTACTATTTTCCTTTAATAATCAATAAGTTGTTGATTTTGTGAGCGACAGCAAAGCTGTCATTGCTTTAACAATTCAACAACAAAGCACAAAAAAGGCCGGTTTTTGTCGTGTGGCCACTGCCAAAGCCTTTAATGGCACAGGCTAAGCGCTACCTGTTAAACCCAAATAAGCGCTGACTAATGGCAAATTTAAGCGCAGCGGGAAAAGCGACAGGCATTAATTAAGCTTAGTGATAAAACGGCCCGTTTAATAACCGCTTCGCTTTAAATATTTGTCGGGATTAATCTTAAAAAAACGCCAGCCTTTAAAGCTAACCTGCTGTTTTTAATTATAGCCCACCCTGACACCGCGTGATAATAAAACAATTTTCTCGCTCCGAGCTAAATCATAGTCTGTACTCAGGGTAGCTATTCTTTTCTTTCCATCAGCAGGGGATAAGTATGAGCAATCTGTTAAATATTAAGGCTGATGAAATCCTTACTCTTTTCCGTAAGCATTTCCCTGAACTTCCTGATGATATGGAGCAGAAAATTAGCGCCATTCTGACCACCGAGCCGCCGCCAGAGCTGAACACGGAAATTTCCCTTTCTGAAACAGAGCAGCCACAGACGCTGCGCTGCGCCATCATTGAAGGCTATAACAACGTTTGCCGCGGCAGCCTCGAACCAGAAACCCTACCGCACCATCTGGCCAGTACCGGCACGATTGCCAGCGCGGATTACGACAGGTTGTTTAGCGATACTCGTCATCTGTTTGTGGCTGCGAACCTTGCCCTGACCGGCGTGCTTTTTTATGACGACGCGCAGCAAGACCTGCTGGGGATCTACACCGGCTCTGCCATTGCCTCCGACGATCTTTTTTCTTTTACGCTTAAAGGCGGCTGGGATAGCGCGGGTGAACCAGAGGAGCGTTAGTCATACTTTTTAGTTTTTCCTTACATAAAACGGCTGAAATATTGCGTGGCTGTTACAAATGCTGTTAAATTATGGCCCTGTTTTTTTTAACATGGATGCTGGCGCCTTGATTTACGACTGCTTTTTATACTATGACGAAGATATGCTGCTGGAAATTCGGCTGAATACCTTGCATAAATACGTCGACAAATTCGTTATCGTTGAGTCGCTTTATACCTTTACCGGTAAAAAACGAGAGCGCCTGCATTTTGATATTGAAAAATTTTCGCATTTTAAAGAGCAAATTATCTATGTTGTTAACGATCGTAAGCCGAAAATTCATCAACAGGCATTTCTTTCAAATGGTTCAACAGTAAACGCTGGTGAAACCGATCCATGGTTCAACGAAGCCTATGCACGTAACTTTATTATGCAGGGGCTGGCCGACGCAAAAGATGATGACATTATTATAGTGTCTGATGTTGATGAGATCCCGCATCCTGATGCGATTAAGCAGTTTAGCCGCTGGCATCTTTGCACCACGATTTACCAAAATTTCTATAATTTTAAATTTAATTTACAGGTAATGAATGACAACGGCACTCCCCGGTTATGCAAGCTGCCGAAAATGGTGACGTACAAGAATTTAAAAGGATTTTTTCTTGCGCAGCCCGAGCTGTTAAGAAACGTGAAACGTAAAGGGACCCCGATCCGAGATAGCTGGCTACGCTGGACCTTACTAAAATACTGCACCAAAGTGGTTAAAAACGGCGGCTGGCATTTTTCCTGGGTAATGACGGATGCGCGGATTAGTGAAAAAATGTCGACTATTTCCCATACCGAGCACGACCTGCCGGAGTTTAATAATCCGGATCATATTCGCCGCTGCGTAGAAAACAATATTGATATCTGGAACCGTCCCAGAAAAATGAAAATTGTTCCTGTTAATGAACATGAGCTACCCGCGTGGCTGGTGGAGAACAAGAACCGTTTTCTGGAATTTATAAAAGAGTAAGCGGGGCAGGCAAATACCTGCACCGCGTCAAAAATCAGTGTGGCTGGCTGGTGGGGCGATAAAGGATTTCGTTAATATCTACTTCTGCTGGCTGGTTGATAGCAAACTCGACCACGCGCGCAAAAGAGTCGGCGGGAACGGCATGGGTTTTATAAAAATCCTGCATACGCGTACTAATCTCTTTATCCGAAATATGGTTGGTCAGCTCGGTCGCTACTGCGCCAGGCGAGATAATCGTAGTGCGCAGGTTCCACTCTTTCACTTCCGAGCGCAGTCCCTCACTGATAGCGCGGACGGCATGCTTGGTCGCGCAGTAAACCGATCCGGACGGCGTAACCTTATGGCCGGCTACGGAAGAAACATTAATAATATGACCGCTTTTCTGCGCCTGCATAAAAGGCAGCGCGGCGGCGATACCGTACAGCGTGCCTTTAATGTTGACGTCAATCATATTATCCCATTCATCCGTTTTCAGACTGTCCAGCCGCGACTGCTGCATCAGGCCTGCATTGTTCAGCAGCACATCTATACGGCCAAACTTATCAACGGCGGTTTTGACCAGCGCTATCACCTGCTGCTTGTTCGTCACGTCGGTAGTGACCGCCAGCGCTTTGCCGCCGTTGCTTTCCAGCTCTGCCACCAGCTTTGCCAGCCGATCGGCACGGCGTGCGCCCAGCACCACTGTTGCACCCAGCGCGCTCAGGTGCCGCGCGGTCACTTCGCCCAGGCCGCTACTGGCACCGGTAATCACAATGACTTTTCCTGCCACGTTATTGCTCATGCTTTTTCTCCGTATTGTTCATCGGTGACTTTTTCCAGCCATTCCACAACCTTGCCATCCTGGGCTTCCTGAATAGCGATATGAGTCAGCGCAGTCGTTGCGCTTGCGCCATGCCAGTGCTTTTCGAAAGGCGGGATCCACACCACATCACCGGGACGGATTTCACGAGCTGGCTCACCCCAGGTTTGTACATAGCCAAATCCGCTCGTCACAATGAGCGTCTGCCCAAGCGGATGCGTATGCCAGGCGGTACGTGCACCAGGTTCAAACGTTACGCTACCGCCGCTGGCACGAGCAGGCTCACTGGCGGGGAAAAGGGGATCGATGCGCACAGTACCGGTAAACCAGTCCGCCGGACCGGCATAAGAAGCCCGTGAGCCGCATTGATAGATATCAGTCATAATTTGCCCTTGCATAGGAAGACCTGAACGCTGCGTCCGCAGCCAGGCAGAATGTACTGATAGAAGGGTAGTTGAAAAAGAGAGGTTGATTAAGCCCGTCAGACTAAACGGGCTGAGGAGTGAGGTAGATTAATTGCGCGCTTTTTCGGCTGATGACCATGCAAAGTTGCCGCGTAATGCAAACAGCAGTCCCGCCGCTAAGATAAGCGCAGCGGCAACGGCAGCAAAACCCGGCGAAGCCAGAAACGCTAACAGCGCTACCGGTGCCGAAGGATGGTCATCGGTGGTGGTGCCGGTTTGCCATGCCGCCAGGCAGTAAAAAATCGGCATAACCGCGACTGCTACCCATAAAATATGCAGGATATGGGCGATGCGCCAGGAAAGTGCGACGGGAATCTTAAAAATATTTAATCTTAAAAGCCAGAATGCCACCCCGCCAGCGGCCAGTAGAAAGAAGGTGTGGAGCAGGGATATAAAAAGCATAACGCCGTGCATAGCATGTGTCATAAGAAGCATCCTTCAAAAAAATAACGAAAGCAGACTAATAAGCATAGTCGTTGAATGGTTATTATTGAGAAGAATTTCTTACTAATTATCCTGGCTTAAGCAGAACATGATGCGAAAAAAGCAATACCGCACAAAAGGCGATAATTTTTCTGCTTAAAATACAACCAGTTTGCGCGTTTCAGGCCGCTTTTAAGGCGTTTTTAAACAAGTTTATCATGTTAATCATTTAGTTAGGTCATTAATAATTTGTAGTACTAATTGACGGGCGCGCATAACGGGCTTCTGGCAGGATACGCATCCACGCAGTGTGCATCTGGTTTAAAAATTTCCATGAAGTGGTTTACCAAAAACGCGGTACTCTTCTCCGCTAAAACCTGTCTGGCCGCCTTTCTGGCACTTTATATCGCACTTGAGCTCAATTTTGAAAAACCCGCCTGGTCTCTGACAACCGTCTTTGTGGCGTCGCAGCTCTATAGCGCGTCAACGATCTCCAAGTCAGTATTTCGCCTGATGGGCACGCTGCTTGGCGGGCTGTTTATCTTTCTGATTTATCCGGAAACGGTGCAGTATCCGCTCCTGTTCAGCCTGTGCGTCTCGCTGTGGGTTGCGGTATGCCTTTATCTTTCTTTGCACGACCGCACGCCCAAAAGCTATGTCTTTATGCTGGCCGGCTACAGCGCTGCGATAATGGGATTTCCCGGCGTGGTATCACCTTTTTCGATCACCGACATCGTCGTGTCACGCATAGAAGAGATTACCCTGGCAATAATCTGTAGCAGCCTGGTACACCAGCTGATCCTGCCGGTATCAATGAAAAGCCTGCTGGAGCAGAGCGTCAGCATCTGGTATCAGAATGGCCGGAAACTGTGCGCCGAGCTGATTACCGTGCTGCCAAAGGATAAGTCGCTGGAGCGGGAAGATATTCTGATCCAGATGGCTAATTTTCCGCTAAACGTCGAAACGTTGATTACCCACTGCGTGTATGAAGGTGACGCGGCGCGAAAACTGATCCGGCTGGTCAGCGTGCAGTATCAGCACCTTTCTTATTTGATCCCCACGCTGACCGCGATTGAAGCGCGGCTGGGCGTGCTGGGCGAACAGCAAATTCGCTTTCCGCAATGCGTAGCGGATGTTTTTAGCGAGTTTCTGGTGTGGCTGAACGGTGGGGAAATCAGCGAACCTGTGGTCATGCAGCAGCGACTTAGCGCAACGCAGGCGCAGCTAAAGCAGATTTGGCAAAGCGGGGAGCTATCGACCGAAGAGAGCATTTTGCTGATTGGACTGCTGGAGCGGCTGGCGGACTTTGTGCGTATTGCGGGCGCTTATCACAGCGTTAGCGTACTGGTCAGCGATCTTTCCGGCGATACCAGCCTGGCGAAAGATACGCGAGCGCATCGCCATATTGATAAAGGTCTGCTGCTGCTGTCGGCCACGACGGCTTTTCTGGCGACGTTTATCTCCTGCCTGTTCTGGATTGGCAGCGGTTGGGCAGACGGCGCCACTGCGCCAATGATGGCGGCGATTGTCGCTTCGTTCTTTGCCGGTATGGATACGCCGCTGGTGCCGATGAAGCGCTTTATTAAGGGCGTGGTAATTGCGCTGGCGATCAGCCTGTTTTATATCGCTTTCCTCATCCCGCAGGCGAATACTTTTGAAGCGCTGTTGCTTTGCCTGACGCCGGGACTGCTGCTGCTTGGTCTGGTGATTGCCAGACCGTCGACCAATCTGATCGGCATCAGCGTGGCGACGCAGATCCCCGCTTTTCTGGGCATGAGCCACCATTTTACGCCTAATCTGACCTCGCTAATTAATACGGCGATTTCATCGATGGTGGGAATTATCGTAGCGGTGGCTATTACCGCAATTATCCGTAATAAGCGTCCAGCCTGGACGGCCAAACGCGCGCTGCGCACGGGGCTGCGCGATCTGCTGCGGCTGGTGAAGGAAATTGAACGTAACGGCTCTTCGCTGCTGGCACGTCAGCAGTTTATCGCCCGCACCCTGGACCGCGTAAATATTATTCTGCCCAGAACGCGGCTCGATCCGCATCCTGACCTGCTGTCGGGCGGTAACCTGCTAACGGAGGCCTGGCTGGGCGCAAACTGTTATGACTACTACGCTCGGCAGCGGCAAATACTGGAAAAGTACAGCATCGATAGCGGGCAAATGTTTCACGAGCTGGGCCTGTATCTGAAGCGGCGTATGAAATCGCTGCAAACCCAGCCGCATAAAGATCTGCAGGACGAGCTGGACCTGCTGCTGCTCAGGCTGGAAGCGCTGGCGAGACAGGATGAAGCCGTGTTTGCACCGCTGTTTTATCTGTTTAATATTCGCTTGTCGCTCTACCCATTACAGCGCTGGCCGGATAAATCGCTGCTGATTACTATCAGGCGCTAATCGCTAATAGAGCAGGTCCAGCTGCTCAGGCTCATTGATTAGTTACAATAGCGGGTGTTATCGGCATGACAGAAAAAGCTGGCAGTTAAGATAAGCAGAGAAAGGGTAAGGGTTGCGAGCCGCATTCAACATCCTTTTAGTTGGTTATCGCAGGGTTTTAAACGTTAGGCCTGATTTTATGAGTACGGAAAGCTAACCCAAAGTAAAAATATTTGCCGGGCCAGCATACAGCAGCGGCAAGACGTTTTAGCCACAAAATCAGTTTGCCGCAGCAGGATTGCACTACGCTTGTCTTTGCAAAGTCCAGTCGACTGAAAGAGGAAAAGCTATGGCGGGTAAATGCATCATTCTTGACGATTACCAGAACGTTGCGACAAAAATGGCCGACTGGCAGACGCTGGACAAATCCCTGACGATTGAGTGCCTGCATCATCATATTCGCGATCGCCACCAGTTAGTCGAGGCTCTACAGCAGGCAGTGGTTATCGTTGTCATGCGCGAACGTACCGTTATTGACCGCGAACTGCTGGCTCAGCTTCCCGGCTTGCGGCTGATCGTCACCAGCGGGATGCGCAATGCGGCTATTGATATTGCGGCGGCGAAAGAGAAGGGCATCACCGTTTGCGGCACCGCCAGCGGCAGCGAACCACCGGCGGAGCTGACCTGGAGCCTGCTGCTGGCGCTGGCAAAAAATCTGCTGCCCGAACAGCATAATCTGACTGGTAATGGCCCGTGGCAGTCTTCGCTCGGCACTACGCTGGCCGGAAAAAACATCGGGATTATCGGACTGGGCAAAATTGGCCAGAGGATTGCCCGCTACGCGCAGGCTTTTGAGATGAACGTTTACGCCTGGAGCCCTCATCTTACCGCGCAGCGTGCGCAGGAAGCGGGCGTAACTTTCGTGGCGGAAAAATCGGCGTTGCTGGCCCAAAGTGACTTCGTCACGCTGCATCTGGTCTGCGCGCCTGCCACGCAGGGAATTATTGGCTGGAACGATCTGCAACAGATGAAGCCCTCGGCTTACCTGATTAATACTTCACGTGCGGCGCTGATCGAGCAGGGCGCGCTGCTGCGGGCGCTGGAAAATAACGTTATTGCTGGCGCGGCGGTGGACGTTTTTGAAGAGGAGCCGCTGGCAGCGGACTCTCCGTATCGTCAGTCTCATCATCTGCTGGCAACGCCGCACCTGGGCTACGTTAGCGACAGTAACTACCGCACTTATTTTACTCAGGCGATTGAAGATATTAACGGCTGGCTCGCCGGGAAACCGGTGCGGGAGCTATAGCGCGCGTCGGCCTTCTGCCAGATAAGCCTGCATCTCTTCTTCCGGCACCATGCCACCGCCCGTGGCCCAGACCAGGTGCGTGGCCTGCGCCATTTGGTCTGACGTCAGCCCGTGTTTTAGCTGCCAGGCCTGGCTGGAACCTATGCGCATCGGCCCGGCCATTCCGGCCAGCGCGGATGGCTCCAGCTGAATATTTTCGCTGTGATCCAGCGCGGCGAGCATTCTGTACATCGTCTTGTCGCTAAGCGTATAGCAACCGTCAATCAGCTTTGCCATCGCCCGCCCCACAAAACCGGAGGCACGACCGACGGCAAGGCCATCCGCCGCCGTTTTATTATCAATACCGATATCCGTGACGGCAATAGCGTCGTGCAGCCCCGTACTCATGCCCAGCAGCATGCAGGGAGAATGGGTCGGCTCGGCAAAAAAACAGTGCACGCTATCGCCAAAGGCGAGCTTCAGGCCGAAAGCGACGCCGCCGGGGCCTCCACCCACGCCGCACGGCAGGTAAACAAACAGCGGGTGCGCGTCGTCTACCTTAATCTTCAGTTCGTTAAACTGCGCGCGCAGACGTAGTCCGGCCACGGCATAACCTAAAAACAGCGTGCGGGAATTTTCATCATCAATGAAAAAGCAGTGGGGATCGCTTTCGGCCGCGCGGCGTCCTTGCGCCACGGCAACGCCATAATCCTCTTGATACTCAACAACCTTAACGCCGTGGGATCGCAACTTCTCCTTTTTCCACTGGCGCGCGTCAGCGGACATATGCACGGTCACGTCAAAGCCTAGCTTTGCGCTAATGATGCCGATAGAGAGGCCCAGATTGCCGGTAGAACCGACGGCAATGCGCCGCTGGCTAAAAAATGCTTTACAACGGGAAGTGAGCAGCACGCTGTAATCGTCATTTCTGGCGATCAAACCAGCGTCAATCGCCAGTTTTTCTGCATGCGTCAGCACTTCATAAATACCGCCGCGCGCTTTAATTGAACCGGAAATGGGCAAATGGCTGTCTTTCTTCAGCCATAAAGCGCCGGTAAGCGGCTGCTTATCCTCTTCTTCCAGCCACCGCTGCATGGCGGGAATGGCAACGGTCGGCGATTCGATGATCCCGTGCGCGGCGGCAGTTTCCGGAAAAGCCTTAGCCAGCAACGGGGCGAAACGCTCAAGTCTTGCTGCGGCCTCGTTAACGTCAGCCAGCGTCAGGCCAACCAGCGCTAAACCTTCTTCGGCGCTGGCAGCGTCAGGGTTCAGCCAGAATGTTTCATTAAGCGTTTGCAGTTGCAGAACAACGGGGTGATCAAGGGCCGCCATAAGATCTCTTTTTGTAAAAATGAGGTAAGTCATTATTTGCAGGATACACTCTGTAAGCCAGCCGGACACTATGCCAACGGAGAAACAATGCGCCTTGCTTCCTTATTACTGCTGTTGGTCAGTCTTGACGTTTCAGCCAGCAATTTCGTTATTAATCAGCGCGTACCGCCAGTCGGCGTCGGCGTACAGGGCGAACTGCTTGTTAATCACCATACCCTTTCAACACGGCCCTGGAACAGCGCGCAGCTACACGGCAAAATTCGCGTTTTGCTGCATATGGCAGGCAGAATTTCAGCAAAAGATGAAAACGCCGCGCTGATTGAGATGTTAAGCAAAGCCGATCTGCCGCATGACCGCTATCAGACTACCACTATTGTTAATACCGACGACGCTATCCCGGGTAGCGCAATCTTTGTTCGCGCCAGCCTGAAATCGGCCAAAGAGGCGTCGCCCTGGGCGCAGTTTATTATCGACGGTCAGGGCAGCGTCAAAAAAGCCTGGCAGCTTAAAGCGGGCGGCTCGGCGGTCGTGGTGCTGGACAGCCAGGGGAAGGTACGCTTCGCCCATGAGGGCGCATTAACCGCGGCTGAAAATCAGCAGGTAATGGCGCTGTTAAAGGCGCTGCTGGAGGAAGGCGTTTCCTGAACAAAGAGCAATCTCATTTTTTTCTGGCGCATAATTGCCCCGGCGAACAGCCGATAACGCGTTTAAACGCCTTTGCAAACGCGCTTTCTGATTCATAACCCGATGAGAGTGAAATCTGTTGAATAGAATCGCCTGAATTTTGTAAGCGGTCACAGGCCAGCAGCATTCTCCACTGAGTGAGATAGTCGATGGGGGCCGTGCCTACCGTCACCTTAAAATGTTTTGCAAACGCCGAGCGAGACATTCCTGCCTGACCAGCAAGTTTTTCCAGCGTCCACCTGGAGCCGGGCTGGTCGTGAATACAGGCCAGCGCGGCGCTCAGCTGCTTATCCCGCAGAGCAAAAAGCCAGCCCACGCCCGTGCCGGGAGTGTCGTTGATATGCAGTCGTAAAGCCTGAATCAACAGCATAAAAGCCAGCTGCTGCATAATCAGCCCGTTGCCAGGCTGGGCGGTTTGCACCTCCTGCACCATGCGATCGAGCGCCCAGCGCATAGCGGCTTTATCGGCTTCTTTACGAATATGTACCACCGGCGGCAGCGAGCTTAACAACATGCTGGCAGGGCGGCCAGCCAGAAGAAAATGGCCGCCGACCAGAAAGCAGCCGGGGTTTTTATGCATGTTTACCGCTATATCTGTCACCATCGACGTGCGGACCTGCTGAAAGTCCACGGGTTCCGACATCAAGTCTGTTGCCAGCCGGAAAGGTGGGCCGGGCGGCAACAGATAACAATCTCCCGCGGTAAGCCGCAGCGGTTCGGTAACGCCCTCAACCGATAGCCAACACTCTCCAGATACCACGGCGTAACATTTAATCCCGTCATGGAACGGCCACTGCACGGCTGATCCCTGAGGCAGCAGGACGCCGCCAGACGCATAGCTTTCAGGCTTCAGCAGCGACAGCAACTGCGAGAGCGGATCCATAATCACCCCGGACGATCGGACATAAAACAGCGACTTTACAACATAGATCGTATCCAATAAAGCCAATACAGTGGCGGTTCAATAAGGCCGTAGCGATCGCTACTTTCTGAGGGTTCTGTTATGCGTATTTTTCTTACCGGCGCGACCGGATTTATCGGTACAGAGATTGTCAGCCAGCTACTGGCGGCCGGGCATCAGGTTGTCGGGCTGACCAGAAGCCAGCAGGGTGCTGACAGGTTAAAAGCAGCAGGCGCCGAGGCACATTTTGGCGATATTGAAGATGTTGATAGTTTGCGGCGGGGTGCGGAGGCATGCGATGGGGTAATCCATACCGCATTTAACCACGACTTTTCTACCTTCGTGGCGAACTGTGAGCAGGACAGGCTGGTTATTCAGGCCCTGGGCGACGCGTTAAAAGGCTCGCAGCGGCCTTTAATCATTACTTCAGGCGTGGGGATGGGGGCGGCAGGGCCAAATCAGCTGGCCGTGGAGGATCATTTTAATCCTGCGCATCCTAATCCACGTAAAGCCTCAGAACTGGCAGGCGAGGCTGCGTTACAGAAAGGCATCAACGTTGCTACGGTTCGTCTTGCGCAGGTGCATAACCCGATTAAGCAAGGACTTATCACGCCATTAATTGATGTCGCCCGGCAGAAGGGTATTTCAGCCTGGGTTGAAGAGGGGCAGAACCGCTGGTCCGCTGTCCATCTCAGCGACGCGGCACGGCTTTACGTGCTGGCTCTGGAAAAAAATACCCCGGGAAGTCGATATCATGCTGTTGCAGAAGAAGGCGTTACGCTGCGGCAGATTGCCGAAACGATTGGGCATGTTTTAAATCTTCCCGTCACGCGCCTTGACGCTGTCGAAGCCTCTGCTCATTTTGGCTGGATGAGTAGATTTGTTGCCCACGATATGTCTGCGTCAAGCGTATTGACCCAAGAACGTCTTGCGTGGCGGCCGACAGGGCCGGGACTGCTTGCCGACCTTGAGCAACTCCCGCCGATAACGCGCAATTAAGATACGCCACCTCGCCAGCGTCTTTTTTTATCTTTATGTTTTTTAACATGAAAACAGGGAAGCACTCTGGCGAGTATTAACATCCTGAAAACGCCGCCTCAAAGGTAATTTATTGTTTAATGGTTAAATTTCCATAATTTCTGTCTTTTTGTTAAGGATAATCTAGGCTTAACTGAAACAACGTTAGTTTTCACGAGTAAAACCGCTCTCAACCGGCCTGTTGCGATGCGCCGGGCGAAGCAAGCCAGAAAGGCTTTACGGCAACGGCGACCTCTCTTTTTTACTCGTTATGATGGGAAAACCAGTGACGGCAACCATGACCAACGCTAAAGAATTATTGAGTCAGGAAAGCGAACTGCGCGCGTTGCGTGATGCGCTACATCGTCGGCTCGACCAGCTGTTACCCGCTGGTGGCGAGCGCGATCGGGTCAGCGCGGCAATGCGTGAAGGCGCGCTGGCACCGGGCAAGCGCATTCGTCCCTTGCTGCTGATGCTGGCGGCTTGCGATCTCGGCTGCGACAAAAACCATCCGGGCCTGCTCGATCTTGCCTGTGCTGTGGAAATGGTGCATGCCGCCTCGCTGGTGCTGGACGATATCCCCTGTATGGATAACGCGGCGCTGCGCCGTGGCCGACCTACCATCCATCGCCAGTTCGGGCAGGATGTGGCGATCCTTGCGGCAGTGGCACTGCTCAGCAACGCTTTTGGCGTGGTGGCCGCCGCCGAAGGGCTGTCCGATGCCTGTCGAGCCCAGGCCGTAGCGGAGCTTTCCGCTGCCGTTGGGCTACAGGGGCTGGTTCAGGGGCAGTTCCGCGATCTGAATGAAGGCAACGTAGCGCGCAGTGAAGAAGCGATAGCCGATACTAACGAGCTGAAAACCAGCATGTTGTTCAGCGCAACGCTGCAAATGGCGGCGCTGGCGGCAGACGCATCGCCTGAGATACGCCAGAAGCTCGGCTTTTTCGCCCGCGATTTGGGACAGGCCTTTCAGCTGCTCGACGATTTAGCAGACGGTCACAGCGGTACAGGTAAAGATCTTAATAAGGATGAAGGCAAATCGACGCTGGTAGCCCTGCTGGGGGCTGAAGCAGTACAGCAGCGCCTGCATGCGCATCTGCACAGTGCCGATCAGCATCTCTCATGGGCCTGCCAGCACGGTCTGGCAACACGCCGCTTTATGCATAGCTGGTTCAGTCAGCAGCTGGCAACCTTTAGCTGATTGTTGAAATGCGGAGAGTGAATGAAGGACGCGAACCTTGTACAGCGTAAGAACGATCATCTTGATATTGTCCTCAACCCGGCGCTCAACGTGCCTAAAGCCCGAACGGGGTTTGAACACTGGCACTTTGAGCACTGCGCGCTGCCAGAGCTGGATCTGGACGGCATCGATCTCAGCAGCACGCTGTTTGGTAAAAAGCTGCAGGCTCCGCTGCTGATTAGTTCGATGACCGGGGGGGCCGCTCGCGCTCGCCATATCAATCGACATCTGGCACAAACCGCCCAGCAGTTAGGGCTGGCGATGGGCGTTGGCTCGCAGCGCGTGGCGCTGGAAAGCGAGGCCAGCTTTGGCCTGAACAGCGAGCTGCGGGAAATTGCACCCGATATCCCTTTATTAGCTAATCTGGGCGCGGCGCAAATTCGCGGCGCGCGCGGGCTGGACTATGCCCGGCGTGCGGTCGAGATGATCCATGCCGACGCGCTTATCGTGCATCTCAATCCCTTACAGGAAGCCCTGCAAACCGGCGGCGATCGCGACTGGCGCGGCGTGCTTGATGCCATTAGTCAGCTGGTTAAACGGCTTACGGTGCCGGTAGTGATCAAAGAAGTCGGCGCAGGCATTTCAACTAACGTGGCGCGGCAGCTGAGCGAAGCCGGTGTTGCCATGATTGACGTGGCGGGCGCTGGCGGCACCAGCTGGGCGGCGGTCGAAGCGGAAAGGGCGGAACATCCTGCGCAGCGGCGTATTGCGATGGCCTTTGCCGACTGGGGCATTCCTACATCTGAAACGCTACGCGCTATTCATACCGGGTTACCCGCGATGCCGTTGATTGCTTCCGGCGGTATTGCCGATGGCATTGATGCGGCTAAAGCGCTGGCGCTGGGGGCCAGCCTGGTTGGCCAGGCGGCCGCCGTGCTTAACAGCGCCAGCGCGTCAGCTGAGGCAGCCGTTGAGCATTTTCGTACCTTAATCGAACAGCTACGCATCGCCTGTTTCTGCACCGGTAGCGCCAACCTTAGCGAGCTTCGTCAGGCAAAACTGCACTATACCAGGAGCGAGGGATGAGTCACTACGCGGTGATCGCGCCGCCGCTTTACAGCCACTGGTATGCTTTACAGGCGCTGGCGCAGGAGCTGATTGAGCGCGGTCATCAGGTGACCTTTATTCATCAGGCCGAAGCGGCCGAGCTGCTCAACGATAAGCGTATCGCTTTTCATGCCGTCGGCGCGGCTTCGCATCCGCCCGGCTCGCTGGCCCGCACGTTAAAACTTGCCGCCAGGCCCGCCGGTTTTTCGCTGCTGGCGCTGATAAAAGATATGTCCCGCACCACCGAGATGCTGTGCCGTGAACTACCCGCGGTGCTGGACAAGCTCAACGTTGATGGATTAATCGTGGATCAGATGGAAGCCGCCGGCGGCCTGGTCGCCGAAGCGCTGGCGCTACCTTTTGTCTCGGTAGCCTGCGCGCTGCCGGTTAACCGCGAGGAAGGACTACCGCTGCCGGTAATGCCTTTCTCTTACGGCACGGACGAAGCGGCGCAAAAACGCTTTCGTACCAGTCAGCGCATTTATGACTGGATAATGCGCAGCCACGGACGCGTGATTGCCCGCAACGCCGCAAAATTTGGCCTGCCGCCGCGCCAGAGCCTGCACGAGTGCCTTTCGCCGCTGGCGCAAATCAGCCAGACAGTGCCTGCCCTCGATCTTCCTCGTCGACATCTGCCTGCGCATTTCTACCAGGTTGGGCCGCTGCGCCCCGGCAAAACGGAAGATCGCTTCTGGCCGCTGTGGTCAGCGCGGCCTTTTGTCTTTGCTTCGCTGGGCACGTTGCAGGGACACCGTTTTCGGCTGTTTAAAACTATCGCTCGCGCCTGTAGCCGTCTGCACGTACAGCTTCTGATTGCCCACTGCGGCGGTTTATCTGCCAAACAGGAAGCGGAGTTAAAAGCCTGCGGCGCTTACTGGGTAACAGACTTTGCCGATCAGCTTAGCGTGCTACAGCAGGCCAACGCGGTCATTACCCACGGCGGATTAAATACCGTCGCGGATGCCGTCAGTACGTCAACACCCGTGCTGGTCGTACCAATCGCTTTCGATCAGCCCGGAGTGGCAGCGCGCGTGGCGTGGAACGGCCTTGGCCGTCGCGTTTCCCGTTTCGCCAGCAGCAAAAAAATGGCGCAGAATCTGGCGCTGCTGCTGCACAACCAGGACAATTCATCCGCCATGCAGACGGCGCAAAACCAGCTGCGGCAGGCGGGCGGCGCGCCGAAGGCGGCAGATATTGTGGAGCAGGCACTGGCCGCAAAGGCCTTCAGGCCTGGAGCGGCGGGATGAAAAAATGGGATCTCATTCTGGTCGGCGGCGGCCTGGCTAATGGACTGATCGCCTGGCGGCTACAGCAGCAGCAGCCTTCGTTAAACGTGCTGGTGCTGGAAGCGGGCGAGCGGGCAGGCGGCAATCACACCTGGTCCTTTCATCAGCACGATTTAACGTCAGAGCAACATGAATGGCTGCGGCCAATGGTGGCGCATCGCTGGCAGGGTTACGACGTGCGTTTCCCGCGCTTTCGGCGCACGCTGCCCGGTGACTACCTGAGCGTGACGGCGGAAAGCTTTGCTGCACCGCTGGAAAAGGCATTAGGAAACAAGCTGCAAACGCTGATTAAAGTGAGCAAGGTCGGCGTGCAGAGCGTGACGCTAAGCGATGGCCGGACGCTGCATGCCCGAGCGGTTATTGACGGACGAGGCTATCAGCCCAGCCCTTATTTAACCGTCGGCCTGCAGGCATTTTTAGGCCAGCAGTGGCAGCTGGCGGAGCCGCACGGGCTGACGCGGCCGATCCTGATGGATGCCACGGTAGACCAGCAGCAAAGCTACCGTTTTGTCTACACGCTGCCGCTTTCTGCCGATACGCTGCTGATTGAAGATACCCACTATCAGGACAGCAGCGTGCTGGACAGCGAAATGGCGCGGCAGCGCATCGCCGATTATGCACAGGCGCAGGGCTGGAAGCTGGCACATTTACAGCGCGAGGAGCAGGGAAGCCTGCCGATTACGTTGCAGGGGCAGCCAAAAGCGTTTCGCCAGCAGCAGGGCGAACGCATTTATAGCGGCCT
>Ga0153980_1000553_pt1 | contig 16892 bp, 20 predicted proteins | sample TSGA064MetaG_FD_104722 | JGI IMG/M metagenome (GOLD analysis project Ga0153980, IMG submission 104722) | Attine ant fungus gardens microbial communities from Georgia, USA - TSGA064 MetaG | ecosystem: Host-associated > Fungi > Mycelium > Unclassified | place: USA: Georgia, Magnolia Springs State... | reverse complement strand
GACTAAGCAGCACAGACCTGTGCGCCTAGTGGGAGCCTAGAACCTGGGAAATAAGTCATACAAATAGTCTATATCAGGCAGTGATTTCCCATTGCGCGACATGATAATCGGCATTTGATCTGAGCCCGTATAAAAGATGGTTATCGCAAGATCCTTCCTCAAATTCTTCAGTTCTCGCCCATTCGTCCAAGTGAGTTCACTGTAAAATGATTCATACCCCTTTCACTGCGTTTCTTTCATTACCCAACAGAGGATGTCCACTCAACCTATCTCAAAGGAGGGAAAAATTGATTTTCCCCGCCAAGGAGAAACATTCCAAACATACTATAAGCTTTATGGAAGCATAGCCGAGAGCAAACAAGCTCCTCTGATTGTTCTGCATGGAGGACCAGGTCTCACTCATGACTGTCTTGACGTTCACTCAGCATTGACTGCGAAGTACGACATACCTGTCGTACTTTATGATCAGCTTGGTAATGGCCGGTCTACGCACCTGAAGGAGAAAGCACCGGAGTTTTGGACAATTGATCTGTTCATCGAGGAACTCGAGAACATTATCAAGTATTTTGGTATTCAGGACAGATTTAGTATCCTTGGCCATTCCTGGGGAGGTATTTTAGCCAGCGAGTTTGAGGTCCGCAAACAGCCATCTGGCCTGAAGCGTCTCATCATCGCCAACTCTCTCGCTGCATCTAGCCTCTGGAACAAGTCCAACATGCAACTACTCCAAGAATTCCCACAGGATGTACAGGAGGGTGTAATGGGAGGGATGAAAGATCGGGAGAAGTTCCAGCCCGCACTGCAGAAATTCCATGCAAAGCATGGGTGCATTGTCAAACCAGTCCCTGAGGGCTTTAAGTATACTATGGAGCAGGTCTTCGGTGCTGATGGTGATCCCACAGTAGCAAGTGCTCCGTAGGTTGTTTTTCCAGTGCATAGATGGCTCAACGGTAACCGATATTCATACAGCATCATTCAGAATTGGACAATCATCGATCGTCTTCATCTTGTCCGTGTACCAACTTTCGTCATTAACGGACGCATGGACATCGCTCAAGATTTCGTCGTGGAGCCTTTCTTCGACAAGATTCCGAAGGTGAAATGGGTCACTTTCGAAGCTTCGAGCCACACCCCATTTTACGAAGAGCCTGAAAGGTACATGAAACTCGTCGGAGAATTCCTCACCCGTGAATAAATGTATTCAAGTATGTATTAGGGGATTACTATCCCATCATAGTTCTGGTTGGAATTTATGGATAAAATTGGATGTTGAACTCAGTTCTTTTCCTGAGAAATTGTCCTATGAAGCTATCACCCATGTGATGCTGAAAAAGTGTTGTCGTGGCAAGTGCTTAGATTCATAGGCTGTCGACGGAGCATGCATCACCTCGATTGCTGAAAATGTTCATCCTCAATCGAAGCAGTCAATCCATAAAACACCAATATCAACCTCGCAAAAAACCTGAGCAAAAAGGTCCATTCTGGGCCAGTGCCGCCAAGTCCCAAAGTGATTCATCTTTTCTCTCTGGATCTTCTAACATCACATATTGATCCTATCTAATTCCTGTGCAGGCGTTTCTGTGAGGGCTATTTAAGCTCCTATCGGACTACATGTTCCTGCGTAAGCACTGCACCTACTGTGAAGAGCGAGGTTACCACGCCCTCTGTGCATTCCTAGTACAGTACAGGAGGTGTTGATTGTAACAAATGTGTGGTCATGAGCGACTCTTTCATTGCTCTTGTCCTTTTATTCAGATATTTTTCCTTTCTCATCTGCACTGCAACTCTGATTGATTCTTGCAAGTTTCAGTTTCAGGATACAAACGACGATACGAAGTTATATCTCAGAGGCTCGAGTATTCGAAGCTGTTCCTTGTATATATGGCGGTAATTCGGAGGTAAAAGTCACCCGAGATATTCACCATGGTTACTGGTGGGACGATCCCTACGTTCTCCATTCCAGTGCCTTCCAAAGACATACATTGACAGTTAAGTCAACAGCGCACTCCGTCGAAGTTCGAATTTGTCAGGTCCGAATGCTGCAATTTCTCCGTCCGTATGATCGAGAGTGGAAGAGTGCAAGTTGAGGAGACTCGCTAGTTGGAAGAATATCATATCAACGTTCCACTGAAAGTGAAAGATGTATATGATTTCAAATCCGTATATGTTTGAGAACTGGTTACAAGCAATCGAGGAATATCAATCAGAGAGCCAAAAGAAACATCTTCGAGTATCGGTGTGCCAGGTTCCAGTCCATTCAAATCAGTCCTTTGACGAGGAAAGATACTACATATCAGAGCGCCAACAATAGAGCTCAACAACAGAGCGAGAGTCCTGTGGTGGTGTCCATGGGCATTGTTTCTCCAGAGACAGTGACCGTAGGAAGATACTACCGAACAGAAAATTTAGTCTTTTTGGCACCCAAAAAATATGAAAAAATCTGGATGAGTATCTCCAGCAATTTAGACCGAATCCAGGCTACCAGAGTCACGATAAACAATTAGTGCAGTGCAATGCTTCCTTCTTGTATTGACCAAGATTTTGACGGAAGCAACCATTCTTTGTTTATGATGGTCATTGCGGTGGTCGGGATAAGACATCTGACAGAGTGAATGAATCAGCTAGGAGAGAGCCGACTTGAGATGATGATACGTTACAGGGCATCGGACTAGATACACAGACACTACACAGACACTGCATCAAAACTGAGTCAGGTTCACATCAGCGGAGTTCGAATTTATGGGAGCAAAGCGAGCGCAGTCGCCATCAGTCTACCAACAACCACTTTATTTCATTAATGCGATTGTCTTTGCTTACGGCTATTGTTGCGAGCGTCACTTTTTGTAAGTCCTCGAGATATGTATCCTGGAATGTCTGACGATTATTTCCAGCTCTGGTCGTCGCCAGTCCACTCCGGGTGGTTGTCCTAACCAACAATCACCCAGAGTTGCCTGCTGTACAGAATCTTCGTTTTGGTCACGCCCTCTCCAATAGTCATGTAGCAAAGATTTCTACCCATAGCCAACCACCTTTGATAGGTTTACAACGATCCAGCCGTCGTCCTTGCGGCAAGCATATCAAGGATAAAATGATCCAATTTTCCAATGCAGTGCGCCATGCATTTGGTCTTCCTCCTATCGAGACCAAAGTCCGCTCTGGTAAAAATGTTCATGGCGGAATGGTCCACATCCTTCCCTTCGTTGGAACTCCTCTCAACTTCATCGAGGCAGAAGAATCTCTTGAGCCTGTCAAGAGTTCCCACATCAAGATCAAGTCTCATCATCACAACCACGGCTACCGCTTCCATCACTGGAAGGGTAATACTTTCGCAATGCGCATACACAATGCACTCATGTCCTTGGGTCCTTGGGAGGGTCGTGCTGTTGCATTCGTTCTCGGTGAGCACTGCTGTCGTCCGTTTTGATCATGGCTTATTTGGTATGATGCAGGATGCGGCATTGGGGTCCTCCTTAGGATGATCTGGGTCTTAACTGTTGTTACCTTCAGGGCTATCAACGGGGAACGCGAAGAAGAGTACACTCGAGTGGCCGTTGTGGAGGAATACGTTGACGCCGAAAATATTGTCGTTCCTCCCCCTACTTATGCCCTCAGTGATGAGAAGGACCAGAACATGGTCAAGGATGTGTCTAATTAGTTGTCCCTGTACGAGTCACTTGACGGGAAATTTTTAATGCAAATAAGAACATAGCTACACTTTCTTAGCTATGGTCTTTTGTTCAGATGTACGGACCCAGAAAGCTGAAATTTATACATATCGTGACTGAACGATCCCATCATTATTGGATACTGGATGACAATCCTCTAACTTATGCACAAACGTGATGCATGTCCGTCGTTTCGCAGATGTCACCGTCTCGTAACATTTCTCAGTCTACAGGATGTTGTCCAGCCAAATTCTGAAGTTAATGACTTGGATTCGAATGTACAAGACTGATATATAGCCTCTTCAATGTTGAGGCCTTGGAAGGCAAACCCTCCTCCTTCCCTAAAGAAAGGAGACTAGTTGCGTTTTATCATTCCATTGATCCCTCCTGTCTTGTTGATGTCCCTTACGACCTACAATTCTCTTCCGCAGTTTTCGCACGGTGGATTCTTTTTTAAACTATACCACAATTGGAACAATTCTATTACGGAGACTTCTAATAAGCATTGGATATAGCTGAGACATCGTGTTTCGTACGATTTTCCTGGACTTAGGCGATGATGAAAAGGCGGACTGTTTTTGGCAGATTTTAGGTGTTCGACAGTAGTCTAACGAGACTATCAATAGAGATTGATGGATGATGATTCGGAACGGACATCCAAAGCACATTGTACTCAACGGTCAGAATTACCAAGACGACGAGAGGAGAAATTAGCGAAAATTTGTTTTCCGTTGGCAGACAGCGTGCCGACAAGTATGCACGTTGCCGACGTCAGGGGTCTAGAAGCCCTTGTTATACGTTTGGTTTTGGCGGCTGACTCAGCCATTTTCGAGCTCCGCCAAGCCGGACCAACCAGTTTGCAAACCAGACTGAAATTAATATTCTCTTCCTGTCCACCACAGCTATTCTTTCGCCCGCTCGCCGTTCTCCTAAGACGCTGAGGCTGTCTTATAGGCTCCTACCCGTTCTGGCGAATAATCCACTCATTTACAACCCCTCTATCCAACCCAGATGCTCTACCTCACCTCAGATGATTTTCCGATATGTAAGTTTTCTCTTTTCTACCCTCGCTTCCCTGACGGACGTCTTCTAGTTGTGCCTTTTGGTGTCATTGGGTATGATCTTACTGCTTACCTTTGCACGGATATTTTGCTGACAGCCACTCAGCTTCTACCGTTATCTATGGTTCCTTATACGCATGGCGGCGGCTTGGACCTACCGTCCAATTCCTCTTCCAGAAAATCCAACCTACATTGCCTCTGAAGATGTAACGATCATTGTTCCCACTATTGATGCTGGTGAGGAGTTCAAGGAGGCCGCCAACAGTTGGCTTGTCGGCAAGCCAAAAGAAATCCTGATAATCACCGAGGAAAAAATGTTAGGGCCTCTTCAAGACCTTGCCAATCAAGTTGATCCAGAGCGCATTCGTGTTCTCACCGTTCCTTTTGCCAATAAGCGTCTTCAGATGAGCCATGGCATTAAGAATTGCACAACTGATATCATCGTTTTTGCCGACGATGATGCTATCTGGCCGCCTACTCTTCTTCCATATGTACTCGCCTGTTTTGAGGACCAGAAGGTTGGTGGTGTTGGAACAAGTCAGCGCGTCCAACCCGTCGGGGATAGAATGACTGTTTGGGAGGTTTTGGCGGCCTTCAGACTCACCATTCGAAACATTGAAATAGCCTGTTCAACACACATTGATGGTGGCATTCCCTGTCTTTCTGGACGGACGGCTGCCTATCGTACTGTCATCCTCAAGGACCCTGAATTTCTATATGGATTTACTCATGACTACTGGCTTGGAAAATATCAACTCAATTCTGGCGATGACAAATTTTTGACACGTTGGATGGTCAGCCATGGTTGGAGCACGTACGTGCAGTGTTGCAAGGAAGCAGAACTCTTGAGTACCATGAAGCCAAACTGGCGCTTCTTAAAGCAAGTACTTCGATGGACCCGCAATACCTGGCGGTCAGATATGAGGAGTTTGTTTACGGAGAGATATGTTTGGACTTCACATCCATATGTGGCTTACACCATGGTTGGGGTTTTCTGCAAGTCTCCATTACTGTACTCAAGCTTCTTTTAGGTTGACAAACTTTTCAACCCATTCACGCTTCTGGTTGGTCCTTGTCTTGTCTCGTACTTGATTTATAAGAGCACAATCCCCGTCGAACAAGGCGGCTACCATCTGCCCTGGTGGTAAGCAAGTATGCTTGCGCTCTGTGACATCGCGAGTGACTCTTGTCTTCTAAGGAATATCATCTTATCATATATGGTTTGGCTCACTGCGACTCGCTCAGCCAAGCTTCTACCGCACCTTTGGAAACGACCACAAGACATCATTTACGTCCCTGCATTTATTCTATTCGGCTATTATTTCGCAATCATGAAACTTTACGCGCTCTGCACACTACATGAGGTATGCTATCACAGTATCATCCGTTCCAAATTAACTCGTGTTATAAGACTGGTTGGGGAACTCGTGCCGGCATTGGTGACGTTTCTGTTGCGACTGCAGCCATTGACAACAATGAGAAGGCCGCTGGTAGTGCTGCTCTCTACCAGCAACGTCCTGAGCCTTTTAATAACTCGCAAATCCCTCTCTCACCTTTCCGAGATCAGGCGACACCATCTCCATACCAGGATGATCCGTCACAAACACCAGTCTATATGGCGCGAGTAGGTGGGATTCGAAGAGGTGAGGAAGGAGCAGAAATGCAAGTTGGTTTTGCCCGGTAAGGAGGGGCATGTGCTCCGGAGAGCAAGAGGACTGAGTGGCATCTGCATGACTCAATTGGAAATGATTTGACTGGTATGAATGATTTAGATGAGAATAATAGAATCATGGACGGGGAGGATATCAGTGGGTCATAATTTTCTGTTTCTTTTACACATCTTCTTATCGAGTGGACTGCATGTGATGCCGTGTCTTCATCCTTCGTGATCAAATGTCTTGCGCTTTTTTGAACTCTGGTGTTATGACCCTCTTTTTCTTCTCTCAAAGTTTTGAAGTTCTTTTAATTTTATCGAAGCCTTCCATGCATGATGACTATCCCTTTTTCATTTCACTGTCTCTGCATATATACCATCTGTTCAAGGCCTATCTTCCCACCTCTCAAGAATCATCTTCCTCCGCTGTTATCTTTTGCGCCTCAATTCACTTGGCTGTTACCCTGACTTTTTTTTTATCGTACACAATCATGTAGGCTCATGGATTATCTTATACGTACACCAAATCATCTTTACTATTTGCACTCACTCTATCTTGGTTCTTGTGCTCCAGCTCTGTGCTTTATCTCCCAAAGAGGGTCATTGTTGGCAGGGACTTGCTTCTCCTTTTCTCAGGTACTATTGTATCATAGCATGGCATACTGGATGCTTTCGATGATATTGACTAGAGCAGATTCACTTCTCCTAGGTGTTGCCTCGGCTAGCATTTCTGGCACAGCGGCAGTAGGGACTGTCCTGTTGACTTGGGGATCACAATTGGTTCCACGTCTAGAAGCTACAGTGTTCATAGTGTTCATAGGTGTGTTTCCAGGGCTCTGTGGCTGACGTCATTGGAGAAACTGAACGAGTAAAGTATGCCAGATAAGTATTAATGGAAGTTTTGAAGTATGGTCATTGTTGGAGCATGATATTCATACTGGTCAGTCGTTCAATAGAGTAGTAAGCTCTATTTCAGAGGTACCCAAATACAACTCGTGGGTAGCTGACTGGGCGATCTGGCTCAGTCGGTTTATATTTGGTGGTCCGCAGTCCTTGTTCCGTTGATGATTGTGGGTCTCATGGTCTGTACTCGTGATACAGAGCTGCTATCATGTAACGATGCGCAATCTTTGCGCAATTTTTTTGCTCTTACTAATGATATGCTCGTCATCGTGCGGAAGTAGTCGGAGTTCCTCAACCTTAAAGTAGTCGGTGGCTTTGAGAGTGAGTGTAGTGAAGGAATTGTCAGATGAAATGACGAAATGCTTGAACTTTACATCATTAGTTACCATGGGCATTTCTGTTGCCAGGATGTTGATGGTTCCGGGAGTTGTCGATGTGAGTTGCCAGTTGCCTGACGACTCACTTGTACGGTTGCCGACGGTCGACAATTGTTGTCAGAAGTGCAACCAATGCTTGCTGAGACAATGGGGTGCTGCCAAGTCATACTCCACATTTAGTAGTTTGTAGTAAAATATTCTGGATGGCATCCTGTAGCTATGTAAATTATTTTCAAGTAAAAAAGGTACTGTGATAGCAAAACCCTCAAGAACAGTAGGAGGCGAGCTGTTGTCTGTCATCACTTTGTGATTCTGATGGCTTTCCAAATATTTGCCGCAAGTTGGAATTTCCACAAGAGTGGGTCTTGCCTCTGACTATTCTTGAAGGTTCTCATATCAGTTTTAAATTACCTAGGATGCCATCCAGGCCATCTGATCGTATATTCTTATTCTTCAATGTCTACCAACATGGTCTATTGGATGTGGAGTGTGTTATGACATCTGACATCAATTTCCAGTCAGCAACCGTACAATTTTCAACCTGCTAAGCTTTGTCACTGACTTCTATACCCTACAAGTCATGGGTATTGTAAGTGGTTTCTTTGTTTTGACGTCCCGATTATTGGAAGTGGCTGTTATGGTAGCCATGTGGCAGAAGCTTCACAAAGTCCTTTTAAGACTAGATGGTGTCATGAATGTAGATTTGCTGGATAGTTTCACTTTCACAGAGGTAACAGTAATCAATGTTAAGAAAGATTTGGGAGAGACTGAATTTAGCTACCTATATTCTGAGAACAAGCTGTTTGACTCTATGAGGAGTCAAATTAGGACAAAGAGGAATGGCTAGTTAGAAGTTGTACTATCTAGTACATGGCTTTTCATTAAGAGCACTTAATATTCGATGTCTTATTGAATACACAGGTGACAACAAAAACTCTTGACGCCCGACAGCGGGCGCAAGTCCTGCCTATCCTTCCTCAGGGGTCACGATAAGCTGAAAAGTGGTATTCAAAGATTACGCATCATATCACTTATGATCTGTCTTGCATAGCAGTCTATTCCGACCCTACTGCAAACACAGGCCATTGCACATTTTCGATCATGTTACTTGAGAAACGTCTGTTGTGGCACCCATGGCACGACAGTAAGTTTATCGTTGGAGGAGGCTCACAAATTGTACTCTATGAATGGGCAACGGAGTATCCGAGGATCAGACACACCACTTCACAGCAGGATTTATATCAGATGAAGGTACTTGAACATTCGTTGAAATCTCTTTCACTCTTTCAAGATACGGAATACTGACGTTGCCTTTTACCAGTGTTTTACGTGGTCCCCAGATCCGACTCTTGATGATCTCTTAGCTGTTGGATTCAATTCCGGAAGAGTTGATCTCATCAGGCTCGAGGCGGCCAGGCAGACGCGAGGTGAAAGACTGACAAGTGGGCCCTGTGTATCACTGGGGGTTCGCAACTCGCGTAGTTGCAATTCAGTAGCATTTTGTGGTCAAGACACCACCAAATTAATTGCTGGTCTGGACAAGGTACGCGGCGACAGTAGTCTCTTGATATGGGATATTACGACTGCCATTCCCCTCCTTGCTTTGGACCCCCCACCATCACAAGATGTTACATTATCTACAAATCCACCTCGATTACGGGTGTCCACGCATCAAATGATCGAACATAACCCTCTCAATGATCCTCCCATTGTTCAGCATTACGCCCCCCAGGAGATTGTATCATGCCTTACCTTTCTTCCCAACACGGCCCATCTTGTTCTTGCGGGGATTTCATATCGCTGGCTCCGATTATTCGACCTTAGAAGTCCAGCCTCACATGTCCTGAGCGTTCCTGGGAAGATTCAGGCTATTGCAACTGATCCATTCGATCAGTACCGCATCGCGTCTATCGGTGACAATATCATATCAATCTGGGATACTCGTAAGTTAACACCGTCCCTGATGTTCTCCGAAAGAGATGCAGCTGCGGATAACGCAAGCTTGCGAGTGGGTTCGGCATTCAGCACAATGGAGTTTTCAAGCACGAGACGGGGATGCCTAGCAACATTAGAGAAAGATTCTGCCTATGTTCGCTTCTGGGATCTAGTCAATACGACTTGTCCTTCCGAGAGGATTGTTGGTAGCCTTCCTAAAGAATCAGGGAAAGGTCTGGTCAAACGATTATGGTCGGCTACGCTTCCATGGCAAACCGGAAGTTCACAACAGGGAATTTCTTCAACTGAACCTGCCACGTCATCTTTGGTCCTCACCAATACTCGAAGAAGTGAGTCATCGGTCCATCCAGTCTTACATTCAATCTCAATATACTTTTCAGCCAAAACATTTGCCAAGTCTCTCACCTCTTTTGCATTAGCGCCAGAGTCTGCATTATCTCATCCTCTGACGAGCAACGTGATGGTGGTCAATAAAGATGGTGATCTGGAGATGTATGCCCTTCATGATGCGCCCAAACAGTCTACCTGGAGTGCCCGTGGAGATCTGATCTTTGGGTCGGGTGTTAGTCTCAGAACAATACCTAGTGTACTTGATTCCGTAGGTGACCATGACCGAGGTCCTCATTCACGTTCTGCACAACCTCGCGATGACTCATCGATCCGGGGTCGCCATCTAAAATCAGAATCCCTTCCGCCTGTTGCCCCTTTCGGACGTAGGGATGAGACAAGTTTCTCTGTGCTCTCCAATATAGTGCCTGCTGCATCAACAGGGCTTGCAGCTACTCGACCTCAGCGAGGGAGGACTTATCCCCCTTCGGCTCTGAGAAAGTATCATCGTGCTCAAGAATCATTAGACCAGCATCAAACTTCGCAGAGCTTGGCGCGGCAAGTCCCGTTGCTCGGAAAGCTATTACCATCGAGTGGAGAGTATGGGTCAATTGGAGAAAAAGTAGGATCAGAAAAGGTGAGGAAGAGGCTGAAGTCGAGGGATGCGAAGAGCAGGGAATTTGTCAAGACCGTTGAAGGCGATATTTCTATCCTTATGCGAAGAAGGGCAATTCTTGGATACGGGCTAGGTCGAGTGAGTAATACCCAGTGTGATGCGTACGACACCTCAATGACGACTACGTAGTCCCAGCACAATATGTTGATCACTCGCGGGGAATACGATCCTTGTAATGTCAACCTTCAGGCTCTCTCAGATCTATGGGCGTGGATATCTCGTATGTTGGTTCTATCGATGACTTTTTTTCTATCTTTACCGGATGATAGATTCTCAACAGCTTCTGTGTGTGCCCACGGCCCGTGTCAATGGTTATGATTTTGCCCACCAAGGCATTTTGGGAGTCTGGGAGGGTTTATCTCCGATGCAGTCTCGAGGAGAAACAACACCAACTGTCGCTGCGCGGCCGCTAAATGAGTTAGAAAATCAAGGCTTTTTGGGACAATCAAGACGGTCGCGAAGGAGTTATTCTCAGACACAGATGGAAGATGGCCAGACAGCTTTCCGAATTGCATTGTTTGATATAGAAAGCAGAAATTCTGGAGAACGATCCACGTGGAAACCTGTTGTAAACACCGCGAGGCTTGTGCAGAGACGAGTTGCGATGAAACTTTGTGGGTGGAGCTTGAAGGAGGATGAATTAGGTGCAGCGATTGCGAGGTTGGTCGAACTTGGTTAATGGATTAAAATAATTCACTGATCGATATTTCTCGAAGATGGGAGCAGGAAGGCCAAAATACAAGGGCTGCGGCGTGGTTAGTGTTCACAAGGCAATTCTCAAAAGCCCTAGAAACGCTCCTCCAGAGTAATGGTATGATGAGTCCACATCAATTATTATTCATATATGACCTTGATCCATGTTAACTAGATATGTCTCACAAGATGATGTCTGGTACAATTGCGGCGCTGATACCCCACGCAACTGGAGGCAGTTCGCATAGGAATCACGAGCTACGGGAACACTGCGAGCGTCTTGCCAAGGATATGAAAGACCCTTACTTCTGTGCTATCATAACCTACCTCGCTGTGGGTGATTGGGCTGATGTTCTTGAAGAAGAGAATATCCCTCTTCGTGAACGTCTCGCAATTGCCCTGCAATTTCTCGATGACAAGGCTCTTACCATCTACTTACGCCACATCACTGAGCTTGCCATAGTCAAAGGCAGCATCGATAGTCTCATCGTTACAGGCCTCACAAACCGAGGTATGAATATTTTGCAAAGTTATATAAACAACACAGGCGATGTGCAAACAGCTGCGATCTTGGGATCGTATGTCAGTCCTCACAAAATTCGAGATTCGAGGGTCATTAGATGGTTGGAAACTTATCGCGATATGTTGGACAGGTTCAAGTTGCATACTCCTAGAGTGTTGTTTGATATTGAGAGGGGCCAGATTCTGACGGAGGCGATGCAAAATGGTGACATACCACCCATGGAGCTTGTTCCTAAGCAGGTGATGATTAGGTGTAATTATTGCGGTGAGCCAGTTGCTTCAGAAGAGGAACTGGGATTAGTTGGACAGGCTAAGTGGAGGGTGCGCAAATTTTCGCTATTTCTGGCATGAGTCTGTCTGATTGTAGGTCGGTATCCAGCCGACTACGTGCTCAAATTGTCATAGAGCTTTGCCAAGGTGCTCGGTATGTTTGCTCACATTGAGTATTGTCCCAGATACCACACCAGAAATCGATGTCTCATTTGCGCAACAAAAAGGTCATTCTTCTATCTTGATCAGCCTCAGCATCAGATTGACTTTCGCCTTTAGATGATGCAATGGTGATTTGCCAGATGTGCAGACATGGTGGGCATGCCTCACATCTGATGGATTGGTTTTTTGGCGAAAACAATAATTCAAGAGGTATTTGTCCGGTGGCAGATTGTGACTGTAGGTGTGCTGAGGAATTCTGATTTTGCGGGTGTCATGTCAGTCCTGAACTACGACTACTTATGACAGCTAATAACTTCAGTAGGTAATCTAGAGCCTTCCATATCCTAGAATGGCACCAGAACTTGTTGCTAAAACGAGCGACTCGCTTTACAAGAGAAAGCTGCTTCAATTAGTAAAACGAGGGAGAGATATAACAGAACAGGTCTTGACATACCGATCCACCTTTCTCCTGTTCGGAACGAAATCTTTCTGCGCGATCCCACAAATTTGCCCCCTCTCTTGTGATGTTTTTCCGGTGCCCAGTATGTGGATCTGACCAGTCCATGCTTGGAAAAAAAACCAGTCGTTGATTACCGAGGACTGGTTCAAACTCGAGAGCGGAGCTGAAATCACGATCTTGGCTCATAACAATCAAAGCTCGCAGTTTCGGGCAACGTCCAAGGATCTCGTCCATCACATTAAAGAGATAACAATGGTCGTATCCCCACAAATATCCGAGGGCGAGATACGCCAGCGAGGGTAGTTTGGAGATCCCTTCCCAGTCCAGATCAATACTACTGCTGTGTCGAGGTGGATTAACGATTTCTAGGTGAGTGAGTTGTGGGTAATCTTGCGGGTGAAATTCAGATGCCTCTGGGTTATATCCCCAAAGCGTCTCAATTTTAATTGAGAGGCACCGCAGAGTATGGGTCGGTAGGATTAAGTGCATCCCTGGTATACCAGGATGGGGATCGACCCAACATTCGACGGTCAATGCGCCTGTGCACGCGGACAATATATCGCAAGCGTCGTCTGTTCCGACGATGCTTGCAATATGTAGATGCTTGACGTATTTGCCGAAGAAGGAACGTGGTCGACTTCGAAATGTGCGGATGAATGATTGGATTGACGTCAAGGGGAAGCTGAGGATGACAGTTCTGTATATGATGGGTTCAATCCTATAGATTGAATATTAATGCAGTCTGGGGACATTGGGTGATGAGGTGTGTACCAGGATTGAGTATGACTGGAAACTAAGGCAAGCCTTGGAGCACACTCAGGATACGCTTGCGCAGCGAGTTCAAAAATCTCTTGCTGCAATTCATAGGGTAGGAATGGCGTCATGAATAAAGGAGTTTTCCGTGGATGTATGGAAAGCGGTTTCCTTGAGGCGGAGTCATGTAAGACATTTCTAGGTGGTGGATCTCTAGGATGATGAATCATGGAAGCTGCTTTGCTGTCGTCTCGTCATGGTGCTGTTGAAGAGTACTGGTTGATCCTTCAAGCTGACGGCTTCGAAGTCCAGAGTAACTTCAGAAAGGGGCTACCGTATGAGTGAGAACTGATTTCTATTTTTAACATAAAATAGACGTGACAAAGACGTGACCCGACTTCCTAAATTACCGACTGGAAAAAGTTGGATGCAGAGGCTTATCTTTTCATCTCCCCGCCATCTTTTGCGTTTTCAGTCACATTTATTTCGCCCTTTACGACAACTTAGAACAATGTCTTCAGATCATCCAGCTGGTACACACAAAGATCCTCTCACCGGGGAAATAATTTCTAAGCAGTAAGCGACTGCATGAGTCTTTTCTGCTCAATTGATCGAGGACGATCTACAGGGAATTAAAACGTCGTGAAGCCAGGCGTGCTAAAGAAGCCCGCAAGGCAGAGAAGGCAGCAACTGCACTTCAAAACGATGCTAAGCCGAAGGATGAGGTCAAGCCTAGCGAGGATGACCTTAATCCCAATGTACGTGCGCAGTAGTTAATTGCCTTGTTGATTGCAACCTGAAACCCGAGGTTTTTTTTAGCAATACTACGAACTTCGTTCGAGACAAATTCTTCAACTCAAGCAGACACAAAGTCCAAATCCGTATCCTCATAAATTTCATGTCACGTTGTCGATTTCAGACTACATTGACAAATTCGGTCCTGAGGGCGTCGTTGCTCCTGGTACTAAGCTAGAGGGAACAAAGGTCAGTCTGGCAGGACGAATTCACAATATTCGTGCCAGTGGTGCCAAGCTCAAATTCTATGACTTGCACGGGGAAGGAAAGAAGGTTCAAATCATGGCAACTCAGCAGTATGTCCAGTATCAGCGTCTTCCCGATCAGTTCTCAAAATATCCAGGGATGCTGACGAGCCCCAAAAATTTGTTGAGACTCATGATCTTTTCCGTCGCGGTGATATCGTAGGCGTCGTCGGTGTTCCTTCAAGAACCAAGAAGGGAGAACTCAGTATATCACCTAGCTCCATGGTCCTTCTTGCCCCCAACTTGCACCAACTTCCGTCGAGTCATTTCGGCCTCAAGGATCAAGAAACGCGTTACCGCAAGCGTTATCTCGACCTCATCCTCAACGAAAACTCTCGCAATATCTTCATTAAGCGCTCGAAGGTCATTAATCACATCCGCCGTTTCCTCGATGAACTTGGTTTCATGGAAGTTGAAACGCCTATCACTTCTCTGCTCGCCGGCGGTGCCACCGCTAAGCCATTCATTACCCACCATAATGACCTTGATCTTGATCTCTACCTTCGAATTGCCCCTGAGCTCTACCTCAAGGAGTTGGTGGTTGGTGGCCTCGACCGCGTATATGAAATTGGACGTGTGTTCCGAAATGAAGGTATCGACCTCACGCACAACCCAGAATTTACTATCTGCGAGTTTTATATGGCCTATGCGGATGCTGAAGACCTCATGGACATTACCGAAGCGTTAATTGAGGGTCTTGTCAAGTATCTAACGGGCGGTTCGACCAAGTTAATATACCACCCTGACGGGAACAAGGGTCAGCCCGGTGCCAGGCAATTTGAACTAGATTTTGCGCGTCCTTGGAAGCGCTATGATATGATTACGACATTAGAAGAGAAGCTGGAAGCCAAGTTCCCTCTTGGTGACCAATTGCACGCGGATGAAGCTAACGGATTTTTGAAGAACCTCTTGGAGAAGGTATGTCAATTACATCACCCTGGATTATTTGTATTGTTTATATGGTTTTACAGCACAGCGTAGAGTGTAGCGAGCCCAGAACCAATGCGCGTATGCTTGATAAGCTCGTTGGTGAATACATTGAACCGCTTTGCATCTCACCTGCATTCATTAGTATGTACTATCACTCATTAACAGCACCATGCTTACTCTGTCATTTGATAGCTGGTCATCCACAAGTAATGTCCCCACTTGCCAAGTGGCACCGCTCTCGTCCAGGCCTCTGTGAACGTTTTGAAGGTTTTATGTGTGGCAAAGAGTTCTGTAATGCCTATACTGAATTGAATGACCCGTTTGAACAGAGGCTGCGGTTTGAAGAACAGGTAAAAATGGAGTGCATATGTTATACTATGCTCAAATGTGATTTTGATAGTTGAGGCAAAAGGAACAAGGTGACGAAGAAGCCCAAGGTATTGACGAAACTTACATCGATGCTCTTGAACATGCCCTGCCACCCACGGGTGGATGGGGTATCGGCATCGACCGTCTGGTCATGTTCTTGACGGACTCAGCAAGTGAGTGTCTTATCGTTTACAGGTTGAATTGTCAGTTCAACAGTTTTCATAGATATCAAAGAGGTCTTGTTATTCCCAGCTATGAAACCCATCGAGAACCCGCCTGCTGTTCCCGGTAGCCATCCTATTCCCCCATCTAGCCAAGTTTAAGTGAAATGTAAGTGAAACCAATGTTTTTTAAGTGTCAAGAATGGATAATGCTTTCTGCTAGGTTAGTTGAAGTAGATTATGCCTTTCGACGTATGGCAACGGCAAAGACATTCCATTTCAATCATGAATCATGAATCTCGAGTGCATTTGACGAAATTCAGGGCATTTACTGGAAGCCAATATTACTGAGACAAAATTTTGAATGTTTGCAATAATGTTAGATGGTAGCGGCAACAAGATGTTTTCCAACATTGGTACTGTCAAGGATCATAGAGAAGATCCGAAACTTTCTTTGTGATACTTTGGCCGACCTGGTGTGATGTGAGGGATTTCGCACTCGTGTTTTGGGCTCTGCGGTATTTTTGTTTGCGCACAAGACCACCACAATAAGTATTTGGGCATTAGATCGTCCAGTAGCAGCATGTGCATGATAGGATATGGATAGAATGTGCCGCTGGGGCAAGCCGATTGTTAGAATGGCAGGTAGTTGGTATGCTGAGAGGCCAGGCCAGGTGAACATTGTCTTTTTTCTTGTCTTCTGCGTGGGGCACAGCTTTTGATACATATATATATTCACATAGCAATTAACAAGAAAATGTGTCACTGCAATTGACTGACAGACACGCTCCACCTTGAATCAAACATCACACATTGTATTATAATTTTTCGATTGGAGGATATTAAGCGATAGCGAAAGCGAGAAATTCGACGGCATACGGGGACCATACATTGAATTGAATGTTTTGAATGT
>Ga0153980_1000551_pt1 | contig 16921 bp, 19 predicted proteins | sample TSGA064MetaG_FD_104722 | JGI IMG/M metagenome (GOLD analysis project Ga0153980, IMG submission 104722) | Attine ant fungus gardens microbial communities from Georgia, USA - TSGA064 MetaG | ecosystem: Host-associated > Fungi > Mycelium > Unclassified | place: USA: Georgia, Magnolia Springs State... | reverse complement strand
GCAGGTAATCTATGCTTAATAACGCGGCGGTAAGTTTGGGTTCGCAATAGCGCCGTGGCGGTAAATTACCTGACTCGCTGTAAAAATGCAGCATGATGGCTTAACTATTCGGAGGTAAGAAATGGCAGAACATCGTGGTGGATCTGGAAATTTCGCTGAAGACCGTAAGAGAGCATCAGAAGCAGGCCGTAAAGGCGGCAAAGCCAGCGGAGGGAATTTTAAAAACGACCCTCAGCGCGCTTCACAGGCCGGTGAGAAAGGAGGGCGCAACAGTCGGGGCAGTCGCGACAAGACCTGATTTAACAGCGCCTGATGCCGCCGGAATCGCTCCGGCGGCATGATTTTATTAACATTTTCTGACATTTTATTGCTTCCCTTCTCATCCCCTGACACACTGGCGGCAAAAATTTTCAAGAGCCTGCTATGTCTTTTCTTTCCCGCTATAAGTTTGCTTTGAGTCCACAAGAACTGGTGTTGATGCTGATCACCATGGTGTGGGGCGGTACCTTTCTGGCCGTCCACTTTGCGATGACCGTCAGCGGTCCTTTTTTCTTTGTTGGCGCGCGTTTTGCCACCGCTGCGTTACTGCTGGCCTTGATCACGCGAAAATCCTTATGCGCCCTGACATGGAGCGAATGTAAAGCCGGAACGGCTATCGGCGTGGCTATCAGCTTTGGCTACGGTCTGCAAACCTGGGGTATGCAAACGATATCCAGCAGCCAGTCTGCCTTTATTACCGCCATGTATGTGCCGCTGGTGCCGCTGTTACAGTGGGTTTTTCTGAAGCGTTTACCGGGTTTGATGGCCTGGAGCGGTATTGTCCTGGCCTTTACCGGGCTATTGCTGCTTGCCGGACCTGAAAGCGGTACCCTGGTCTTTAGCGCTGGTGAAACGGCCACGCTGCTCAGTACGCTGGCTATCGCGGGGGAAATTATTCTGATTAGCGCCAGTGCCGGAAAGGTTGATGTAAAAAGAGTCACGGTTGTCCAGCTAGCGGTGGCTTCGCTTTGCTCATTTATATTTATGGTACCCAATGGCGAAGCGGTGCCCGGCTACTCCTCTTATCTATTGCTTAGCGCAGTTGGTTTGGGGGCCGCCAGCGCGATTATTCAGGTCACCATGAACTGGGCACAGCGCAGCGTTTCACCGACAAGGGCAACGGTAATCTATGCAGGTGAACCCGTCTGGGCAGGGATCGTTGGACGAATGGCCGGAGAAAAGCTGCCGGGCGTGGCGCTGGCTGGTGGCGCGCTGATTGTTGCAGGGGTACTGATTAGCGAGCTAAAGCTGAAGAAAAGGGCGAAGCAAGCTTCGCCGGAGGGTTAGTTTTGCTGGCGTGCGATATCGTTAAGCGCCGCAGCCTGACGGCGACTAAGGATGGCGTTAAGAATAATGGCACCAAAGGTTGCCGTACCTATTCCGCCCATCGTAAAGCTGCCGAGCTTTAGCGCGAAATCTCCCGCGCCCAACACCAGCGTCACGGCGACCATAATCAGGTTGCTGTTCTGGCCCAAATCGACGTTATTTTGCACCCAGATACGAGCGCCAGCCACGGCGATGAGGCCAAACACCACGATGGAAGCACCGCCGATAACCGGGGCTGGAATGGTATGGATTAGTGCGCCAAATTTAGGCGAAAAACCCAGCAAAACGGCAATTGCCGCGGCGGCAACAAATACCAGTGTGGAATAGACTTTGGTCACCGCCATCACGCCAATATTTTCCGCATAGGTGGTGACGCCGCTGCCGCCGACGGAGCCTGACAGCATCGTCGCCAGGCCATCGCCTACGAAAGCGCGCCCCATCCAGGGGTCAAGATTGCGGCCGGTCATCCCGGCCACCGCTTTAATATGGCCAAGGTTTTCTGCAATCAGGATGATGGCCACCGGGGCAATCATAAACATTGCCTGACCGTTAAAAACCGGCGCGGTCGTGGCGGGAAAACCGAACCACGGCGCGCTGGCTATCAGGCCAAAATCTACGGGTTTCCCCAGCCCAAAACCGTTGGTCAGTACGGCGTAGATCGCCCATGCCGCAATCAAACCGACCAGGATTAACAGGCGCTGGATCATGCCACGGGTGAAGACAGCCGTCAGGCCAATACAAACTACGGTCATGACGGCAACCCAGCTGTCAAACATGGAAGAGGAGACGCTGCGTACCGCAATCGGGGCTAAATTCAGCCCAATCGCCATCACCACCGCGCCGGTTACCACTGGCGGCATCAGTTTCTCAATCCAGCGCGTCCCTACCTTCATCACAACCAGGCCAATCAACGTATAAAGCAGGCCGCAGGCGATGATACCGCCCAACGCCACGCCAAGATTGTGATTGATACCCTGGCCGTTAAAGCCGGTCACCGTAATCACCACGCCTACAAAGGCCGCGCTGGAGCCCAGATAGCTGGGGATGCGCCCGCCGGTAATCAAAAAAAACAGCAGCGTCCCTACGCCGGACATCAGAACGGAAAGATTGGGATCCAGCCCCATTAACAGCGGCATCAGGACGGTCGCGCCAAACATGGCGACCGCATGCTGCAAGCCCATAATGATCGTTTGTCCCGGCGGTAATATTTCATCGGGCGCGACCAGACCGGTCGCGGATGCTGATTGTTTACGCCATTGTGGAAACCAGGAAGCAGCCATCGTTTTCTCCAGAGAACCAGGTCGACTGTCGGGACGGCGGGATTACTCCTGCCGCAGCAAAGGGTGATAATGGCGATCGAACCACATCAGACCGTGAGCCTCCTCATTGCAAAGCAGCGCTTTAACTTCGCAGAACAACACGTCGTGCGTACCTGCGCGAGTAATCTGCGTAACATGGCAGTCAAAAGAGGCGATGGCGCCAGCCAGTACGGGCGAACCAGTCGTCAGCACCGACCATTCGGCAGCATTAAAACGTTCGGTCATGGGCGTCTTACCGCCAAACAGGCCAGAAAGCGTTTCTTGTCCGGCGGCCAGCGTATTGACGCACAGCTGACGGTTGGCGTTAAAAACGTCATAAACGGAAGCGGAGCGATTCAGGCAGACCAGCAGCATCGGCGGCGAATCGGTGACGCTACAGACAGCCGAAGCGGTAAACCCGGCGCATCCTGCCGGACCGTCAGTGGTGATGATATTGACGGCGGCGGCCAGGCGCGCCATCGCATTGCGGAAATCCTGCTTCTCTACGACCGTAGCCGCCTCAGGCAGTAACGTTTCAGACATGGTTCGCTCCTTAAGCAAGCGTACAGGCGTCGGCAAAAGCCAGGCGCGGCAGGCGGGCGTAAACCTTACCGGCGTCGCCATAGCCAATATTGATCAGCAGATTACTTTTCCAGCCGCTGTCGGCAAAAAATGCGGCGTCAACCGCAGCACGGTCAAAGCCGGACATCGCGCCGGTGTCCAGCCCCAGCGCGCGGCAGGCGCTAATCAGCCAGGCCGCCTGCAAGGAGCTGTTGCGAAAGGCGGTTTCCTCTGCGAGCTGGGGGCTACTGGTAAACCAGGCTTTTGCATCCGCATGGGGAAACAGCTCCGGCAGCCGATCGTAAAAGAGCGGGTCCCAGGCCACGATTGCCGTGACCGGCGCGGTCAGCGTTTTTTCCACGTTGCCGCTGGAGAGCGTGGGGCGAAGCTTTGCTTTACCTTCCGCACTTCTGATAAAGCAGAAGCGCGCCGGGCTACAGTTTGCCGAGGTCGGCCCCATTTTTACCAGGTCATAAAGTTCGTGAAGCAGAGAATCGCTGACGGCGCGATCCTGCCAGCCGTTATGCGTACGGGCGGCGGTAAACAGCGTTTCTAACGCCGTGGCATTCAGGGCTTCTGCCATAGGGGCTCCAAAAGTTCCAGGGCAGGCGCGGTTTCGCCCAGCCAGTTAAGCAACAGCTGATTAAAAAGGCCGCTCTCCGTTACGCTCATTGCATGTCCGCCACGGGGCATTGTTTTTAGCGTGGCGTTTGGCAAGGCCGCATTAAGCGTTTGCGAGCAGAGGGAAGGCACTAACAGGTCGTCCTGAGAACAAATTACTAACGTCGGTTGGGTAATCAGCCGTGCTCGATCGGTGAAGTCGCAGCTCATCAGCGCGTGCAGTCGATGCAGCAGGTTTTCTGTACCTTGAAAATGGGCGCAGTGCAGGGCATCTTCCGCTTCGATACGGGCTTCATTTTCCGCCAGCCAGTCTGCCGGATAGAGAAACAGCGGCTGCGCCCGGACATAGGCCTCAACGCCAACGTTGAGCAACAGATCCTGACGAACCTGAAAACAGCGGCGCGTGTGGGCGTTAAGGCGCAGCCAGCCGTTGACGATAACCAGCCCGGTTACGCGATCGGGATAGTCCAGCGCCAGCTGCATGCCGATAGCGCCTCCCAGCGCATGGCCGATAACGGCATATTCCGTGACGCCATGTTTTTCCAGCGCGCTGGCCAGTTCGGCTGCCATATCACGCATGCTGTAGCCTTCCGGCAGCTTAGCCGGACTGCGTCCCGTACCGAGCTGATCGTAAGTCACTACGCGGTACGCTTTTCGCAATTCAGCAAGCTGCGGCTGCCAGAAACTTCCCAATCCGCCCAGGCCAGCCGAGAGCACCAGCGTGGGGGCAGAAGCCTGCGGCGCAGCAGAGATTTCAAGATGCATAGCGGCTCCGTTCGTTACTGGCCAATATGGGCGATGGAAGCGATCTCTACCAGCGCATCCGGCTTGACTAAACCGCACTGGATACAGAAACGCGCGGGTTTTTCGCCCGGAAAATAGTCGGCGTAAACGCTGTTTACATCGGCGTAGTTGGCCCAGTCGGTGATAAAGATGGAGTTAAAGGTCACGTCATCCATCGTGCCGCCAGCGGTTTCAATCACGCTTTTGATCGTTTCCAGCACGTGGCGCGTCTGGGCCGCGGCATCGCCGACGTGAACCACGTTGTTGTCTTTGTCAAAAGGCAGCGTGCCGGAGACATAGACCACGCCGTCAGCAAGCGTGCCGGGGACAAAAGGCGCAATCGGCACGCTGGTGCCGGGCGGCGTAATAATCGATTTTGGCATCGTTTTTCTCCGGGCTTACACAGCTGGCGTCAGGGTAGCGCTGGTGGTTTGCAGCGCCGAGCAGAAGGAGTCAACGTCTGAGACCCAGCCAAAAAAGGTTTCGATATTGAAAATTGCGGCCTGCTGGGCAAAGAGCGGCCCTGCCTGGTAAGTGGCGTCCTGCAAGACTACGCCAAAATACTCCAGAAAAAAGCCGTCGCGCAGCGTTGACTCCACGCAGACGTTGGTCGCGATGCCGGTGAAAATCAGATGTCGAATACCGCGGCTGCGCAGCATGCTGTCCAGCGGCGTATTAAAGAAGCCGCTATAGCGAGGCTTGGGCAGCACGATATCGCCGGGCGCAGGCTTAAGCTGGTCAACTAGCTCATAGTCCCAGCCGCCTTTTGCCAGCAGTTTTCCTTGCAGCTCAGGCTGGTTACGCATGGTTTTCAGCGCATTCGACTTGTGCCAGTTTGGTGAGCCCGGGCCACCGGCTTCCACGTACTGGTCGTCCCAGCCGTTCTGGAACCAGATAACCTGGATACCGGCTTCTCTGGCTGCCTTAACGGCAACGTTAATCTTCTCGATAACCGGCCCGGTGGCGGAAACGTCAAATCCGGCCAGATCCAGATAGCCACCGATAGTGGCGTAGGCATTCTGCATATCCACCACGATAAGGGCGGTTTGCTCCGGCGGAAAAACAACAGATTCCGGGCGCGCTTTCAGGGTAACGCTATTTTTTGTTGCGGCAGTGGTGCAGACAACGGACTCTGGTGTGCTCATCAGGCTACCTCTTTAGCGGGTTGGGCAATATGGCTACGGCAGGTCATCAGGGGCTGGATGCGTTCGCCGAAGTTTTCAATTCCCTGCAGGAAATCATCGAAAGTCAGCAGCACGCCTTCTGTGCCTGCAACGGTTGCCACCTCGTCCAGCATGCGGGCGACGCTGGCGTAAGAACCAACCAGCGTACCCATATTGATATTGACTGCGGAAGTCGGATCGGCCATCTGACGAACGTTGGTATCGCTGCCGGAGCGTTTATCCTGCTGACTTTGGGTGGTGAGCCAGGCTAATGCCTCTTCATCCGCGCCTTCCTTATAACGTTCCCATTTCTCGCGCGCCGCCTCGTCGCTTTCATCGGCAATAACCATAAACAGCACGTAGGAACCCACGTCGCGTCCCGCCTCATCAGCGGCCAGCTTCATGCGGGCAGCGGTAGGGGAGAATGCCGTTGGCGTATTCACGCCTTTGCCGAAGCAGAAATTGTAATCGGCATATTTTGCTGAAAAGGCCATACCGGCATCGCTCTGGCCCGCGCAGATAACCTTCATCGGCTTTTGCGGCTGGGGGCTGACGCGGCAGTCGTTCATGGTGAAGAATTCACCTTTCAGGTCAGATTTCCCCGTGCCCCACAGGTCGCGCAGAACGGTGACGTATTCGGTCAGGTAGTCATAACGGCGAGAGAAATAGTCATCGCCAGGCCAAATTCCCATCTGGTCATATTCGGGTTTCTGCCAGCCGGTCACCAGGTTAACGCCAAAGCGGCCGCCGGAAATGGAGTCTACCGTTGCCGCCATTCTTGCTACTATGGCAGGCGGCAGCGTGAGCGTGGCGGCCGTGGCGTAAATCTCAATGCGCGACGTCACGGCAGCCAGACCGGCCATCAGCGTAAAAGATTCCAGATTGTGATCCCAAAACTCTGTTTTACCGCCAAAGCCACGCAGCTTGATCATCGATAACGCGAAGTCGAACTGATAATGCTCGGCTTTCAACACGATGGCTTTATTCAGTTCAAAGGTTGGCTTGTACTGGGGTGCCGTCGTAGAGATCAGCCAGCCGTTGTTACCGATAGGAATAAACACGCCAACTTTCATGGAAATACCTCATCATTAATAGTGGTGTTTAAGCGCTGCTGTTCCCTGGCGCCGCATAAAGGAAAGATTGCAATCGCTGTGCCACAATAGAAAAGTATTTAATATTCAGTTGGTTGAGATAAATATGCTAAAATGGTCCGGAGCAGACGGTCTGAAACAGACCGTTTGGTCAAAATAACATGCACAAAAAGCAGGCAGGCGTGGTCAATATAAGTGCATAGCGGTGCTAACTATCAGGATGGAGTCACGGTGAAGTCAGCAAACCCTAAAGCGCCTACCCGGCGTTCTCGTGCCGTTGCGGCAAAGCAGTCGGCAATTCTTACGGCAGCGCTTGAGCTGTTTTCGCTTTACGGCATACACGGCACCAGCCTGGATAAAGTGGCCGAAAGCGCCGACGTTTCCAAAACCAACCTTCTTTACTATTTCCCGTCGAAGGAAGCGCTGTACATTGCCGTCCTGAAAGAAATACTGGACGTCTGGCTGGCTCCGCTGCGCGCCTTGCGTAACGATCAGCAGCCGCTAACGGCGATTCGTGACTATATTCGCCTGAAGCTGGAGGTCTCAAGAGATCATCCGCAGGCCTCAAGACTATTCTGCATGGAAATGCTTCAGGGGGCGCCGCTGTTAAAAGGCGAGCTGGAAGGGGATCTGAAACAGCTGGTGGATGACAAGTCTGCGGTCATTGAAGGCTGGATCCGCGAAGGGAGGCTGGCAGCCGTTGAGCCACATCATTTAATTTTTATGCTGTGGGCCACAACGCAGCACTACGCGGATTTCGCCAGTCAGGTCGAAGCGGTAACCGGACGCACGTTAAATGACGAAGCCTTCTTTAATGAGACGGTAGAAAACGTTCAGCGGATGGTAATTGAAGGGATCCGCGTACGGCCCGTTAACGAGATGTAGCCGCAGAAATCGTAGCAGGGTAGCCAGCGTGCCGCGCTATAAATAGTGCGGCACGCTTTGCTTACGGGCCAGCATCCCCGGCCCGCTCAGGCTAACGCTTTTTTCTCTGGCGTAGCCACCAGCCGCAGCCCAGCATAATGAACCACAGCGGCGTGACCATCAGCGCCTGGCGGGTATCTTCCTGCAGTGCAAGCAGCACCAGCACAAAGGCAAAAAATGCCAGGCAGATCCAGCACATGATTTTACCCATCGGCATCTTATAGATGGATGCCGCATGCAGCTGTGGACGCTGCTTGCGGTAAGCCAGATAAGAGCAAAGGATAATTGACCAGACAAACATAAACAGGATGGCGGATACCGTTGTCACCAGCGTAAACACCTTCATCACGTTTGGGATCAGGTAAATCAGCGCCACGCCGCCCAGCAGGCAGAAACAGGAGAAAAAGAGGCCGGTAGTAGGCACCGCGCGGCGGGAAAGCTTGCCAAAACGAGGATGCGCCACGCCCTGCTGCGCCAGGCCGAACAGCATGCGGCTGGTGGAGAAAATTCCGCTGTTAGCGGAAGACGCGGCGGAAGTCAGCACCACAAAATTGACAATGCTGGCCGCGGCCGGTAAGCCAATCAGCATAAACATTTCAACAAACGGGCTGCGATCGGCAACGACATGGTTCCACGGGGTTACGGCCATAATGACCAGTAGCGCGAATACGTAAAACATAATGATACGCAGCGGAATAGCGTTGATCGCGCGCGGGAGAACTTTGGTGGGATCGTGTGTTTCTGCCGCCGCAGTCCCGACCAGTTCAATCCCTACAAAGGCAAAGACCGCAATCTGGAAACCGGCGAAAAAGCCGCTCAGGCCTTTTGGAAACATGCCGCCGTGGTCCCAGATATTGCTCAACGCCGCCGTGCCGCCGCCCGGTGAGGGGTAGTGCATGGCCACCAGAACGATACCGGTCACGATCAGCGCCACGATGGCGACGATTTTAATAATGGCGAACCAGAACTCCATTTCGCCAAAGAGTTTTACCGTCGCAATATTCAGCGTAAGGAAAACGGCGATACAGAGCAGGGCGCTCATCCCGACCGAAAAATGGGGGAACCACAGCTGGAAATAGGAGCTGATCGCCACCACATCGGCAATGCCGGTAACTACCCAACAAAACCAGTAGGTCCAGCCGGTAAAATAGCCTGCCCAGGGGCCAAGCAGATCGGCGGCAAAATCGCCGAAGGATTTATACTCGAGGTTTGACAGCAGCAGCTCGCCCATCGCGCGCATCACGAAAAACAGCATAAAGCCGATAATCATATAGACGAAGATGATTGAAGGGCCTGCCAGGCTAATCGTCTTGCCCGAGCCCATAAACAGCCCGGTGCCGATAGCGCCGCCGATGGCGATTAACTGAATATGCCGGTTGTGTAAATTGCGCCGGAGCTCGCCTGGCGCTTCCTCTTGAGAAGTCGTTTTTGTTTGGTCAACCATAACGTTGCAGAAATCCTGTGGATGTTGTGTCAGCTCTGAAGGCTGTTATGTAGTCAGGGAACGGGGGTGGCCCTTTATCGCCATCCTGTCGATTCCCGCTCTGGGGCGCAAATATTAACGTAAAAGCGGGGAACTGACAGGTAAAGTTAACGGCTGCCGGTTCGATTGCGCAAAAACGCCGCGCCGCTTTTTATTCAGCGGCAAACCGCATCATCTTAATATATTGTTGATCTTTTGGTTATTCCTTCATCAAAAGAGTGTGACGGGAGAATAAATGAAAGGATTAATCACGCTCGGGGCGCTGCTGCTAATCGTATTGTTGGTAACCCCCTGGCTGGAGAAAAATCTGCCGCCAGCCTGGAACCCTTTTACTCCACTAAACGTCACCGATACGCCTGGCTTGATTACCCGGTATAAGCTGAAGCGTTTACGGGCAGACCCGCAAGCGTGCATGGAGGTGCTACAGCGTGCCAGGCAAAGCGGCTACATACGCTTCAGCCGTGCTCAGCCGGTGAAAGGAAACTGTCCTTTGTCCGATCCGGTGCGCGTACAGGGTTTTGGCGATGTCAGCCTTAGCGCCTCTTTTCTGGCAAGCTGCCCGCTGGCCCTGGCGACCACCATGTTTATGACCCAGGCGGTCAGACCGCTGGCGGCGGCAGAACTGGGATCGCCCCTGGTGCGTCTCGACCACGTGGGAAGCTACGCCTGCCGAAACATTTATCATCGTACTCAGGGAAGATTAAGCGAGCATGCTACGGCTGACGCGCTGGATATAGCCGGGTTCAGATTGAAAAACGGTAGGCAGATGACCATATTAAAAACGTGGCCGCAGAAGCAGGGTGAATCAGCATGGCTAAAACACATTTTTCAGCAGAGCTGTGCTTATTATGGTAATTCGCTCGGCCCGGATTATAACCGTGCCCATGCCGGACATTTTCATCTGGGTATGCAGGGATTTGGTATTTGCCGTTAAAACAGGCAATTTTGCATTTAATAACCTGACGCGGACCCTGAATAAAACGCTCTTTATCCATCCTCTGATTGGCTGTGCTAAAAACATCAGGTAATTTAACTGTCGCTATAAAGCCAAATTTTAATTTTTGTATTAATGCTCATTAAAATTCAAGGAGTTAAGAGATGCCTTCCAGGCGTTGAAGGACGTGAAATTAGCTGCCTCACCCGTTTTACAGTAATACTTTAGGCGTAACTAAAGGCAAACCTGGAAACACCGTCATTGAACATTTCCAGGAAAAATCTTATTCTAATGGAATAAAAATTCCGGAGCAAAAAGCCATTTATTTATGGAGGGCGTCTCTGGTGAAGAACGACGGTGCGGACATTTTTGCAGCAATTGCTGAAAATTTCTTCTGATTGTGCGCCAGAAGCGGTTTTTTGGCATTTTAAATATGAATTTTTTGTTATTATATGCAGGCGTGAAAATCCCTTAAGGTTATTAATTTTTACCCGCGTTATTCATTTTGTGAAATTAACAATAAAATTATAAGCAGGATGTGCAGTACTCGCGTTCATCCATCCGGGGCATTAATGACTTCTGATAACTATTTCAGTTGGTGTAGTAAAGCTGATGCGGCGTTTCATGGGGTGTCACGAGCTGCTGATATATCGCGGCTGCTGGAGCAGCAAACGCTTGAGCTTGGGCTAACTTTTTACGCGCTCTATATCCGCCATCCCGTGCCTTTTACCCGACCTGAAATATTTGTCCTGACAAACTATCCTGAAAAATGGGTACAGAAATGGACGCACGAGAACTTTGCCGAAATCGATCCGATTATCCGCTACTGTCTGATACCAGGAACCTTTTTACTGTGGGACGATCCTGTTGTTAAGGAAGGGAGACAAGTGTTTGAGGCGGCAAAGGAATTTGGTATTCGTTCCGGGTTTTCCTTCTCGCGAATAGCCAAAAACCGCGCCGTAGGCATACTTTCAATGGCGTCAGGTAAATCTTTTGAAAAGATTGCGTTAACGCACGAAAAACAGCTTAAGCTCCAGTATTTGTCGGAACTGGCAATGGATGCGCTACTGTTTATTAAAGATCGCTCTATGTACGTCAGGCAAGTCTCGTTAAGCCTGCGCGAAAGGGAAGTGCTCAAATGGACGGCAGAAGGCAAAACCGCGGCGGAAATTTCGCTGATCCTGTCAATTTCGGAGCACACGGTCAATTTTCACCAGAAAAATATGCAGAAAAAATTTAATGCACCAAACAAGACGCAGGTCGCTTCCTACGCTGCGGCGCTGGGCCTGTTATGAATAAGTTACAACTACCATATTTAGTAGTTACGTATTACCAGTCGGTTGTCTACTCTCGCCGGGGAGCAGATCTGCGCTGCATGGAAAGGCATTCACCGGCGAATGCGACAGAGGATTAATAATGAAGATTATCCAGACCAGGTTAAGGGATATGCCCTCCTCTTTGCTGGCAGAGTTAGGAAGTTATCGCTACAGCGTTTTTGCCCGTGGCGAAGGGTGGTCCATTCCGTCTCGTTTAAGTACGCCAGGCCAGGAATATGACCGTTTTGACCGCTCTGATGTAATCTGGCTAATTGCGTGGACTGCGCAGCAAGGCATTTGTGGCTGCGCCCGGCTGATGGAATGGCAGGATGTGGAAGCCGGTCCGGAGGCGTCCAAAAATCCGCAGGCGATATGGGAAATGTCGCGTTTTTCGGCACGGCTTGATGTGAACGCGGATCTGCCGCTGAGCATTCTCTGGCACAGCGTGCAGCTGGCTGAACAATCAGGCATTGCCTATCTTTATAGCGCTGCAACGCCCATGCTTGAACAGATGTTTGAGCAGCATCTGGTCGTTTATGAGCCGCTAACGGCGGGCGTTATCCAGTCGGAAGATAATCTTTTTGCCGTGCGCATTCCGGTTAATCAGCCGGGGCTTGCGGAAAAATTCCGCGGCGAGCGTCGCTTTAGTCCTGAAGAGGTGCTGCCAACGCTGGGCGTTTCCGCCAGCTGGAGCGGCAGAGGGCGCTAAGCCTGCCATCTCGACCAGAGCGTAATCAGCAGCCATGCTGCTATGCACCAGCATCCCACGGCGCTTCCCAGCGCCAAAGGCAGCTTCATCATGCCGACAAAATACCACAGCGTAAGCAGATAGATAAAATAGGGAATAATGGCCCACATGCCGAAAATGATGGTGGCGCGTAGCGCTTCCGTTCCGCGCTCGCTGGCGACAATATAATGCGCGATCAGGGCAAAAGTAGGGAAAAGCGGTAGCAGACCAGCCAGGTAATAACTGCGCGTTTTGGACAGGAGGCTGATTAACACGACGACCAGCGCGCCAAGTGCTGCTTTAAGAATTAAGCCCATTGTTCCATAACCAGAGAAGAAACGATCTCCCGTGCTGACGCAATGGTAAGCAATGGGCGTAGTAAGGCCTAAAGTTACTGACGATACGCCTGTTTTATTTGATTAATTGTGCTGCTGAAGACGTCCGCCTGCTGACGATCGGTCAGCTGGGCAATATATTTTTCCATATTGATAATGACCTTGCCGGCATCCGCCTGGCCCATACCTTTCAACATAAATGTAACTAATGCCTTCATGCAGGCCATCTCTTCGGCTAAGGTTTGCGATTCTTTACTGGTTGAAAAATCAGTGTCGCTCATAGTTTCTCCTTGTTTTTTATGACTCAATCAGCGGCGTTGATTTTGATTGCCGATAATACAAATACGCAACGAGTATATCATATCTCGCCGGGTCATACAGGCTGGCAGCCTTAACGGCCTTTGCCGTTGGCATTGATTCCGCCGTTTATTTCTGTTCTAACAACCGGCAAAAAGGAGTAAAATCGCTGGTCTGCTAAACAGCCTGAATACTTCAATTACCGCTATCTGGAGAGAGCTTTTGATACGTGTTCTTCTTGTCGACGATCATGAACTGGTGCGTGCGGGTATTCGACGCATACTGGAAGACATCAAGGGTTTTCAGGTTGTCGGAGAAGCCAGCTGCGGCGAAGAAGCGGTGAAATGGTGCCGCAGTAATGATACCGATGTAGTGCTTATGGATATGAATATGCCCGGCATCGGTGGACTGGAAGCGACACGCAAAATTGTTCGCTATAGTCCGGATATTAAAATTATTATGCTAACCATTCATACTGAAAATCCGCTCCCTGCCAGGGTAATGCAGGCAGGTGCCGCAGGCTACCTCAGCAAAGGCGCTGCCCCGCAGGAGGTGGTTAACGCCATCCGTCAGGTCAACGCCGGTCAACGCTATATCGCCTCCGATATCGCTCAACAGATGGCGCTAAGCCAGATTGAACCGCAAAAAGCGGATTCCCCCTTCGATTGTTTGTCGGAACGCGAATTACAGATTATGCTGATGATCACCAGGGGCCAGAAAGTGGCAGATATTTCCGAACAGCTCAGCCTGAGTCCAAAAACCGTTAACAGCTACCGCTACCGGATGTTTAGCAAATTAAACATCAGCGGCGACGTTGAGTTAACGCATCTGGCTATCCGGCACGGGCTGTTCAATGCGGAGTCGTTGATCAGTAGTGAATGATGTTTTTGATGCCAAATCTTTCCTGAAATCGGTTACCAGCCAGCCAGGCGTTTATCGTATGTACGATGCTGGCGGGACGGTTATTTACGTCGGTAAAGCCAAAGATCTTAAAAAGCGCCTGTCCAGTTACTTTCGTGGCAATCTGGGCAGCCGGAAAACGGAAGCGCTGGTGGACAGCATCCGCCAGATAGACGTGACGGTTACCCACACCGAAACGGAAGCGCTGCTGCTTGAACACAACTACATTAAGCTTTATCAGCCGCGCTATAACGTGCTGCTGCGTGATGATAAATCCTACCCTTATATTTTCCTCAGCGCGGACGAGCATCCACGGCTGGCCAGCCATCGTGGCGCGAAGCATGCCAAAGGCGAATATTTTGGCCCGTTCCCCAATGGTTACGCGGTTCGCGAAACGCTTTCGCTGCTGCAAAAAATCTTTCCGGTGCGCCAGTGTGAAAACAGCGTTTACCGCAACCGCTCGCGTCCCTGTTTGCAGTATCAGATTGGCCGCTGCCTTGGCCCCTGCGTAGCGGGTCTGGTCAGTGAAGAAGAGTACGCACAGCAAATTAATTACGTGCGGCTGTTCTTATCCGGCAAAGATGACCAGGTGCTTAATCAGCTCGTGGGCCGTATGGAGCAGGCCAGCCAGTCATTGAAGTTTGAAGAAGCCGGACGTCTGCGCGACCAGATTCAGGCCGTGCGGCGCGTGACCGAGCGGCAGTTCGTTTCCAATAACGGCGACGACCTGGACGTGATTGGCGTGGCTTTCGACGCCGGGCTGGCCTGCCTGCACGTGCTGTTCATCCGTCAGGGGAAAGTACTGGGCAGCCGTAGCTATTTTCCAAAAGTGCCGGGCGGCACGGAAATGGCGGAAGTGGTGCAGACCTTCGTCGGCCAGTTCTATTTGCAGGGTAGCCAGGCGCGTACGCTACCTTCCGACATCCTGCTGGACTTTGCGCTACCGGAAAAAGATCTGCTGGCTGCCTCGCTTACCGAGATGGCAGGCAGAAAAGTCACCATTCAGAGCAATCCACGCGGCGATCGCGCACGCTATCTCAAGCTGGCACGCACTAACGCCAGCACAGCGTTGGTGAGTCGTTTATCGCAGCAGTCCACTATTCATCAGCGTCTGCAGGCGTTAAGCGAAGTGCTGGAGCTGCCGGAAATCACGCGGATGGAGTGTTTTGATATCAGCCATACGATGGGTGAGCAAACGGTAGCCTCCTGCGTGGTTTTCGACGCTAACGGGCCGCTGCGTTCTGAATATCGTCGCTATAACATTACCGATATTACGCCGGGCGATGATTACGCCGCAATGAACCAGGTGCTGCGCCGCCGTTATGGCAAAGAGCTGGAAGAGAGCAAAATTCCTGACGTCATTTTGATTGATGGCGGCAAAGGACAGCTCGCTCAGGCGAAAAACGTGTTTGCCGAACTGAACGTAAGCTGGGATAAAGATCGGCCCATTCTTTTGGGCGTGGCCAAAGGGAGCGATCGTAAAGCGGGACTGGAAACGCTGTTCTTCGAACCGGAAGGGGAGGGCTTTTCGCTGCCGCCGGATTCGCCTGCGCTGCATGTGATCCAGCATATTCGTGATGATTCTCACAATCACGCTATTACCGGCCACCGTAATAAGCGCGCCAAAGTTAAAAACACCAGCGCGCTGGAGAGTATTGAAGGCATAGGGCCGAAGCGTCGGCAGATGTTGCTGAAATATATGGGCGGTCTGCAACCGTTAAAAAATGCTTCGGTAGAAGAAATTGCCAGCGTTCCTGGTATTTCGCAGGCGCTCGCGGAGAAAATCTTCTATTCGCTGAAACACTAAGCATTGCGTTGATTACGGCATTGTAGGAACATAGGGACAAATTCTACTCTGCCCAGACAGTTAGCGTACCTATGCCTTTTAATATTCCGACCTTACTTACTCTGCTTCGTGTCGTATTAATTCCTTTCTTCGTACTGGCATTCTATCTGCCGTTTGAATGGGCACCGCTGGTCTGCGCGCTAATCTTTATCGTTGCCGCTATAACCGACTGGTTCGACGGCTGGCTGGCGCGTCGCTGGAAGCAAACCACGCGGTTTGGCGCTTTTCTTGACCCGGTGGCGGACAAGGTGATGGTTGCTATTGCTCTGGTGCTGGTGGCGGGCCATTTTCACGCGTGGTGGATTACGCTACCGGCGGCCACGATGATTGCCCGGGAAATTATTATCTCTGCGCTGCGTGAATGGATGGCCGAAATTGGCAAGCGCAGCAGCGTTGCCGTTTCATGGATCGGCAAAGTAAAAACTACGGCGCAGATGCTGGCGCTGTTCGCGCTTCTCTGGCGTCCGGACCGCATGGTAGAAGGTGTGGGCGTAGTGGCTTTGTATATCGCGGCGGTGCTGACTTTCTGGTCAATGTATCAGTATTTGAGCGCGGCGCGCGGCGATCTGTTCGAACGGTGATCGATACGATTTAAAAATCAGCAAACGAGCAGAAAGAGCGGATATTTGTGTTGACTCATTTCGCTCAGTCAGTAGAATGCAACGCATCGAAAGGCAGCTGAGTCGCCAGAAGATAAAGTAAATCAGCAAGTTCTGTTGAGAACGCTGAAAAATGCGGGAATAGCTCAGTTGGTAGAGCACGACCTTGCCAAGGTCGGGGTCGCGAGTTCGAGTCTCGTTTCCCGCTCCAGATTTAGCCGTCAGCCGTGGCTGGCAGCAAAGCAGAATAAAGGCGCGTTGGCAGAGTGGCCATGCAGCGGATTGCAAATCCGCCTACCTCGGTTCGACTCCGGGACGCGCCTCCACTTTACACCCATGCCCGGGTGGTGAAATCGGTAGACACAAGGGATTTAAAATCCCTCGGCTTATGGCTGTGCGGGTTCAAGTCCCGCCCCGGGCACCATCTTCGACTACCGATTAAAACGAATAAAAACAAGCACTTTGTGCAATGTCGTGAAGCCGCCGCAAGGCGGTTTTTTTGTGCCTGAAATTTGCTTCCTGACAGAGCTTTTTTTGTATTGACTGTTTTGCTTACTTTCCTCAATATTTCTCTGCTCTCTGCTCTCTGCTCTCTGCTCTCTGCTCTCTGCTCTCTGCTCTCTGCTCTCTGCTCTCTGCTCTCTGCTCTCTGCTCTCTGCTCTCTGCTCTCTGCTCTC